>Ga0190367_1000127_pt1 | contig 59604 bp, 60 predicted proteins | sample 4872181011_MG_FD_171838 | JGI IMG/M metagenome (GOLD analysis project Ga0190367, IMG submission 171838) | Hydrothermal vent microbial mat bacterial communities from Southern Trench, Guaymas Basin, Mexico - 4872-18-10-11_MG | ecosystem: Environmental > Aquatic > Marine > Hydrothermal vents >... | reverse complement strand
AGTAATAACAATAAGAATTGAAAGAGTTACGGGGCGAAATGTAGCTAAAAGGGTCATAGTTAATGGGGTGATAACATTCAGTCTGCGTATAAACTTTGGTGTGTCTTAAGTATGTAAGGAGAGTATCCTTAGAGGCATGGTGGAAAGGGTCACCACTCTCTTATGTGTAAGGGCAGTATCTTCTGTACCAGCATGACTTACATTTCCTCTGGTTTGGTGTTATTACTGGTGGGTTCTCTGACTCTATCACTCTCCTTAACTTGTTTACAGCTTTAACCGCTTGTTCTAGATCCTCTCCTGTTACTTGGTATTCTACTTTCCTTTCTCCATGAAGTAGTATTGCTTTCCTCACTGACCCTAGGTTTTCCTCTACCAGGAGAGTGTAGGTTAGTAGTTGCATTTTATGCCTTAGTAGTCGTTTATCCTTGAATGCCTTAACCTCCACTATAACATACTTTCCTTTACCTTCTTCTAAGACCAGGTCCACCTTGCCCCTTAGCGGTAGCTTTTTACTTTTAACCTCTACTTCACATAGTGTTCTGCCTTTGTATCCTAATTTGCTTATTACTATTTCCCTGTCTAGCTTTGCCCCCTGCTTCATACTCTCTGTCGGGGGCTCTGTTAGACCATAGTTTACTATTATCCATGGTATGACTGGACAGTAATAGTACTGCTTGATGAGCCATGGTGTAACATGGGGTTCAGGCGATAACTGCAACCCTCTCACCCAAAGCCTCCATTACTGTTAAGGGTTTTCCGAGAACTTTCATATGGGTATACTCGTAGGCTGATAAGGGGAAGATATGTACAATATCTGTTTTAGGGTTTATTATCCTCCTTGCCACCCTTTCTATATCTTTTAATGTTTGTGATGAAACCTTACCTATAAAGGCACTTCTCTGAATTCTATTGAGACCCATGGCTTTAAGGTAGTTAGCGAATCTCTCCCTTACACCATTAACACTAATATCGTAGATTACTAGAACACGGGGCACCCTCTTTCACCACTATCACCAGTCTTCTATAAAGCCCCTATACTCTCTTGTGTCCCCCCTAATGTATGACGCTAGTTTGAAAGCCCACCTCTTTAACGCTTGCCCTAACGTTAAAAGCTCACCTTTAACTCTAACCCTCCTATCAAGATTTGATATTACTCTTTTAGCTATTTCACCCCTAGACTTTGCTATTAATAATCCGTTCTCTACTTGAGGCCTCCAACCCCTACGTACCATGAGTAATAGTGGATAGTCTACGGTGCTACACCGAAACATCTCTATATAGTCGAAGGCTAGTGTTGGCTTACCACTACGATCTGTGTGGAGGTAGCCTGCATAGGGGTCTAAGCCTGCTAGTACTAGTGCTCTCCAGCATTCACCATATATTATTCCGTAGCCGTAGTTTAACATGATGTTGAAGAGGTCTACTCCATCCTGATTTCTGAACTCGAAACCCATGTCTCCTGGTACTAGTTTTGCTACTCCAGCCCAGTACACTCTCGCCGCCTTTGCCTCAATGGTTACTATCATCTTACGGGCTTCATCCACTCTTGCCGCTTCAACTCTTCTAAGTTCATCAATGTACCCTTGCACCCTGTATGATAGCTCTCTCAACTCGTAGTCTCCTATCCCTCTAGCGAATCTCCTTAAGAGCCCTGCTTGGTTTCTTATCTTTGCCTCAGCTATTGCCTTGGCTACCTCTACTCCTACACTATTATTGTATGCTATGTATTGTTGTCTTCTAGTGTTAACAGTTCTATTAATGAATGGTGGGTAAACTCTACCCAAAGGTATTCCTCGTGGACCCAGGAAGACTAGGTCTACTCCATGCTCTATCATTGCTCTAACAGCTCTACTCGTTATTGATACCCCACCAGTAACTACAACTACTTGCTCAAGATCGACTAGGCTAATAGTATTCTTCGAGCCATTACCCTCTATTACCAGCATACCCTTACGGTAGCCTACTTTAACACCATAACCTGCTATTATCAGGTTTCTCACTGGAGACACACCTCCCTATAGGGGCATGAGTATGGACAGTACTCTGGTTTTGGAGGCTCTCTTCCCGAGAGCACCATGTCTATGATTTCATCTCTTTCATCAATGAATTCTCTCCTTAGACTACTTGAGATGTATACTGGTTCTACACCAATCCTTGGTCTACTCTTTGGCAAACCGTTTATGTGTAGTAATATCCCGTAGTCGAAAGGCACCTCTAAATTAGCCTCTAGGGCTAGTGCATAGCCTGTTAAAGCTAGTTTATGGAAGTCCATTGGCCTCCCATACTTAATCTCTACTATAACTCCTCCCTCGGCAACAGCGTCAACACTGAGATTACTTGATAAACCAAGCATAGAACCATCCACTTTAAACTCTGAAACATAGGGTAGCCAACCTATTGACGGGCTTGCTCCATGGAGAATATTAGAACTTTCACTTTCAGCTGTAAACATAAGCAGTAATGTCTTGTATAGGTCTATAACCCATGGTTCAGGGTTTAAACCATTACATGAGAGAGTCCTCTTACACTTACATGCTAGTCTCTCATAAACCTCCCATCCAGGAAGATCTCTTACGACTAGTTTTCTAACTTCACTTGTGACTATACGGAAGACCTCATGGACTACTCTACCTATGCATAGTTGTTCTGGTATACTTGCTGAGGGCTTAGTTCCCATGACTCTTCGGAGCCAGATATCTCTACGTGTACTACAGTACTTTGATGACACCTCGCTAACACCTAAACCGAGATAGGCTCGTGGCCTTAAAGGAGGTTTATCCCAATTCCAACCCCTAAGTTCATTCTCAACTGGGTCCCTACTTGCAAACCAGTGGAGCCTCCTTAACTGCTTAAGTATTAGGTTACGGGTAACCAAAGACCATACACCCCGAGTAGAACTTGGGATCTGAAATGTATTAGTAGTAGTTAATAAGAGAGCTACTTCACCATCCCGAGATTGGCTGGGAGGGTGATCAGAAAGTTATAAGAGTATAGAATGGTTCCTCCCATCCGACTACGGGAAGGAAGGGGAGAAGGGAAACTTAATGTTAAGGAAGAGAGTCTATGTGTAGTCTTCGAGAAAGATTATGGGGTATTCTTTTTCAATATTGGAGAGTTTACTTTGCATTTCTCTTTCACGTTTTCTGAAGACAGCTTTACCCTTGTAAATCTTAGCTGATGCTAGTACGTAGCAGTCGGTTAAGGCTATACCGTATTTTAACTTTACCTTGCCAGCTTCTATAGCGAGGCTTAAATCAGCATCCTTAACAATTACTGTAGGGAGACGATACAACCATTCCACTAATTTAATAGCTCTTTCCCCAGCTTGTTCTAGTCTAAGGGTTTCATAAACTCTAGTAGCAACATAGTATGTTTCGGAGAGAATAGGATGAGGTATTATAGCCTTCAACTTACCTAGTAGGATAGCATCAAATACTACTTTAGCTTGTTCATGGTATTCTCCCCTTCTATCAATATACTCTATTATAACACTAGTATCTAACACCACCCTACTCAAGCCTTACACCTAAATCCCTAAGTAACCTCCTAGTTTTATCACTTAGAGACTTCGCCTCCAACAGTATACCCTCAGTAACTTCGGGGCCTGCTTCAACAAAAACCTCTCTAGGAGGTTTTTCTAAGGGTTCAAGTATAACCTTTTTCCCTTCAATTCTAACCCTGAGGACAGTTCCTGGAGTAAGGCCTAACCTATCCCTAATAGGCTTCGGTATGACAACCTGGCCTTTTCTAGAAACAACAGTCTTAGACATGAACTCACCATATAAAGTAAGAACTGTGTCTTACTTAAATCTTACTAACTTAAGTTTACTTTAAACACTACAAGTGATGAGGAAGACTATTTAGTGAACTCATTCTTTGACCTTGAGGGAGACATGACAGGATAGTGAAGAAGATGAGAGGTATAGGGGCAACATAGCTATCGAAATATGAAATACAAAGATAGTCAACATAATAACAAGCCGAAATAAAAGAACATCAAAACAGTCTATAGTTAAGCCCAGTCTCCATAGAATTACCCTCATTCTACATCTATTACCACCCATACTAACACCTTTAAAACATATAAGCATAGAAGAACTCAGCAAGATTAAGACTCTAACAACAACCATTAATGCCAACCACAATAAGGTGAGAAATGTGCAATGGTATTTATAGTGGCTATACCTGCCATAGAGGCTTTCATACAGAATAAACATGTAGACAAAGTATTCTATGAGTTAACTAAGAAAGCAATAGACATAGGTTGTAGTTAAAGCTATAGCTTTATATACTTCAACTCTATAAACAATAATATCTACATGTATGATTCCGATTAATGGTGAAACTGTGGATAGGAGTCTAATGTATTTAAAGATGATGATTTACAAGTATTAGGGGTTTATGATTCAAACAGAAAGTTTAAAAACTAACCATACTATCACGTCATTATTTGGGGTATAGAAGGTTATGACAAGAGAGCATGGATTTGAAGGATTAATATTTGTAGCATTAATGTTCATTGGTGCAGGTATAGGATTACTTTTTGGTAGACCTGATGTTGGTGGAGCTATAGGTATGGGTTTAGGTTTCCTAGCAATGGCAATTATAAGATACTACGGCATAAGGGTTCATTCAGAAAGACATATAACATTAAAAAGTACTATAGGGGTAACTCTATTAATGATTATAGGGTTAATGTTTATAGCAATAGGCCTTTCGATGCTACTTAACTTAGAGTATCTGCTAAAATATATTGCAGGATTAGCCTCAATAGCTGTAGGACTAATATTCATAGTAGCAGCACTAAATATAATAACAGCAAGCTAGATAATGATTAGCTAAAGCATGTAAGAAGAAATCCTTCAATAGTTAAGCCTAGAATAATATTAATCTAATCTTCTAACTATGACTCTGTGTCCCTAATGTTATTATGATCATAGTTATAGACCTTGAAAAATATAAACTAATGCTAGCCTTAGGAGTGCATAATCTACTGAGAGAAATTGTAAAAATATATCTCATAGTAACAGAGTGCACAGAGCTTTCTCCCTAATGAGATTTTTGAACAAAAAAATTTATCAATGGGTTTGAGAAAAATAAACTACACCTAGTCACTGCACTATATAAATAGAGAATATTTGGCAAAGAGGAAAACGGGAAAAGTAAATGATATTTGCTAAGGAAGATAGAGAGATTGAAAGAAAGGAAAAAGAGGAGGAGGGACTTAGAGAGTTACTTAAATGTGAGATTCTTAGAAGAAAAGAGAGTAAGGAAAGAAGGAAGAAGGAGATATATGATGAGTATGAGGTTGAAGAATATTATGAAGAGCTTGGTGAAGGAGAGTATCATTAATATCAACTGGAGTTTCAACTCTTTAATAAGTTAAATCACCAGGAGTACTATGGATACTATACGGTTATGTATGAGATGACAGTAGCGCTAGAAGAGCTATAGCATAAGCCATTATAGTTAGTATAACTAGCAAAGCTAATGTCGAAAAGAATGTTCTCTCACCATTTGAGGAATTACTTCTTCTAATATACCTCTTATGAGAGGCTACACTCCCCACTTTAATATATGTTATTCTTTCTCCCTTCCTGATAAGACCATGTCCCCTTCTACGTCTAATTAGGGGAGTTAATAGCAGCAGCAAAGTCATAAGCAATACTATATTTACTAATGCGGCAATCCTTATGTACGATGAAATAGCTTTTACTAACACTACTAACCCCAAATTAGGATCCGAGACATTAGCATCCAGAGTACCTTGAAGAGACCCTGCTAAGACCACCTCAGTATTAGAAGTCAGAATGAATAATACTATCACTACTAAAACTATTATATACAGCTTAACTACATTAACTCTTGGCAAAGTATCATCTCACATGTGATGATAGAATTACTACTATATGAACTTATATGAATACTATCATACAGTGTCATCACAGCCAAGATAGTGTAAATATTAAATATGTAGACAATAATGAGGTAGAACTACTCCTTACACCTTACTATATAGTTATCGATAGCTTATTAGATTCTTCTCATGAATTATCAGCGTTTACCTAGTAGTTGGTGAGCTCGCTGTACATCATTTACCTTGGTATTAGTGGAATACAAGAATAATATGGTGCAATCTAGATAAAGATAATAAGTTGGGTTTTAATAGCTGGATAAATATAGAATAGGTTCTCAGTTCCCCTCATAGTATCTCTTTCTTTATGTATTTATGTGTATGATGTTTTTAAACTTAGCTTTTACATTTCATATCACTCTTTAAGGAAATTACAGTGAAGTTCCTAGTGGGTCAAAATATTTTTATTCCTGCTTTTTTAATAATTTAACTAAGGTATGGGGCTTAGCCTCATGCAGAATAGGGTAAAGATTAAGAGGGCTAGGCTCATCGGGTTTTCAGGGGTACCTCACGAAGTTGAAGTAGCAGAATATAAAGGTAAGAAGTACATAGTCATTAAGGTGGGAGATGATACTATCAATCCATGGCCCGATCTTCTCGTGAAGACCTTAATATGTATCGATGTAAATATGCCTCCACTAGTCTTTACACCACTTGGGAAAAGTATACCAGAAAACATAAGACAAGTTATCAACGGACAGGGAGGCATGATAATGAAGTACGAGAACTACAATAGTTTATAATAAATGTGCTAAACATGGTAATGTATGATCAAATCTGGTAAATACTTCATGATCGTATATCTCATTCTATCTTAATCTATCCTTAACGTAAGATTTGAAGATACAAAAATGTTATTTTATTCCCCGAGTACTACTCTATGTTGGTGATGTCAATGAGTAAAGTTAAGATCAAGATATACACGGATGCTACAGGTTATGTTGAAGCAGAGTTAACTGATGAGTATAATCCAGAAACATTTAAGGCTATAGTTCGTGCTTTGCCTATAGAGTCTACTGCCTACCGCTGGGGTGACGAGGTTTACTTTAGAACACCGGTTCATGTTGATGAAGAAAATGCTAAAGAAACAGTTGAGAAGGGCACTATAGCCTTTTGGCCTCCTGGTGACGCATTATGTATATTCTGGGGTCCAACACCTGCAAGTAGAAGTCCAGATGAGATTAGGCCTGCAAGTCCAGTGAATATTGTTGGAAGAATACTTGGGGATCCCTCAGTGTTCTCTAAGGTGAAGAGTGGTTCAAAGATTAAAGTGGAGTTATCGCAATAAATACTTTAAAAGTTATGAAAGAGTGAGTGAAAAATCGAAATATACTACTTTATTTATAAGGTTGATGCTATTTCTTTAATTGCCTTTATCACTTTGTCGCGGAACTTTAGGTAAGCGTTTGTGAACTCTCTTAATGTCTTAGCGCATGGGCCGTAGCTTGGCCACTCTTCTAGTTTTAATCCTCTAGTGCCGTAGTCTCCTGTTATACCTACCTTCTTTAGTAACTCGTTTACTTCTGGTGATGCCTCATATGCTTTTACGAAGTCCTCTAGCTTCATTAATACTTTTAATGGCTCCTCTTCTAGTGGTTGCATTATTGATTCTCTGTAGTCTTCTAGGTTGCTACTCATGGCCTCCTTTAGTACTGCTAGCTGGTGGTTCGGGAACTCAGTGTTTGTCATGTTCTTACATCCTAATGTTAGTAGTGTGTCCATTGGTTTTCTCTTTGATGCTGGTAGTAGGTCTATACGGTCTAGTATTATTTCTGCCTCTTCAAGTGAGATATCATATTCTTTTGTTAAGTGTTCAACCCACTTAACCTTATTCCATGGGGCAAATAGTATTTCGTAGACTCTGTGTGCTACGTAGGTTCCAGATAGCTTTATGGCGTTTTCTAATGGTGTTAGCATTTTGAGTACTTCTTCCTTACTACCGTAAGCTCCTGTCTCAACTAGTGCCTCTACATATGCGTCTCTTAGCATGTTTCTTCCTAAAACCCTCTTGCCCATTAAGAAGTCTACTCTCTCCTTTAATGGTTTCTTCTTCATCTCAGCCCATACTTCTTCCTTAACTCCTAGGCCTTTTGCTAGTTTGTCTATTATCTCTTCTCTCTTCTTCTCATCAACCTTCTCTAAACCATTGAGTAGTAGTTCTGCTGCTGTACTCTCTCTTAGGTGATCCTCTAGTCTGCCACCCATGTTGGTGTCATATGTCTGTGTTGGTAGGATACTCTTCCTTATAGCCTTGGCCATACCCTTCATTGCACCATAAGCTACTAGTACCTCTTGAGCGACTGTATAGCTTACTGTGATGTTCTGTCCTATGCCCATCTCGTTTAGTTTCTCAGCAATCTCTATTGATGCTGGGTAGCCTGCTGCAACCTTGATTACTAGGTTTGGTCTACCCTTCTCTACTAGTGTACTATAGCCCCACCATAGGTACGCATCGTAGACCGTTAGGTCTCTTTCTAGCCTTCTAGCGAACTCTCTAGCGGCCTTAACGCTTTCGTCAACCTTATCCGCTATTAATGGGTTGAGTTGGTAGCTTACAAGTCCATCATGATACTTGGATAGTGCAAATGGGACTCTGAATACGTAGAAGTTGTCTAGTAGACCAAATCTTGTAGCCTCCATTGCTATGTCATCAGCGTATTTCTCGGGCTCCTTAAACCACTCTGGATACTCTTTTGTTAGAACTTCCTTAGCGTACTCCTTGAATGCTTCCCATAATTCTGGGTCGTCATCGTATGCTCTAGCTGCAAGGGCAGGATTTGTTGAGACTTGTACATATCCTAAGTGACGTAGCCATCTTAATCCTAGAGCGTAATCGTTACCGTACTTACACATACCCTTCTCGTATGTTATGTAGTAGAAGTTTGTTGTGATAAGTTTGCTCATAGCTTTTACATAGCTTTCTGCTAAGTTGTCCTCTTTTAGCTCTTTCTCGGCCTCCTCAGCCATCCATGCTAGCATGCTGTTGCCTTTGTTAACTAACTTCATTCCTCTAAGTTGCTCATCAATAACAGACTTCAGTATAACTGGGCTTCCAAGCTCCTTTCTCTCTAGCTCCTCCCATTCCTTCAGGGCATTAAGTATAGCACTTATAGCCTTCTCTACTTCCTCTCTACTAAAGCCAGCCCACTTCTTCTCCATACCTACTAGGTTCCATATCATCTCTAGTAGTGTATCGTAGATTCTGTACCTAGCTACAATTATCTTCTTTATCTCATCCTCTGATATTCCTTCTTTAAGAGGCTTCTCAAGTATCATTATGTTGAGTCTACGTATAACTGAGCCTATAACGTCGAGTAATTTACCTTTCATCTCTGGATGTATAATATGGTCTGCAGCTAACTTGGTATGGCCATCAAGTGCGGTTTTTATGATATGGTCTGCATGGTCAACACGTGGTGGAACAGGTAGTGTTAGTTTAGTTGGTTTTGTGCTTTTAACAGTATTCTTTACATAATCTGTAGATATTGATAGAGGCGTTTATAACCACCTCATGCTTCATGAGCTATCATTACTTGTTCTACATTGTACACATTATTAAATCTAACCCTTAACAAGCTAAAACCATACCATAATACTTCCCCTTTAAATTAATATTCTCAGAGAGTGTTACAAGGAGATTATAATCAAGCAGTAATATATTAGGGAAGAGGGGCAAAAAGTTAAAATTATTTAACTAAAAGAGGGCCACTTTTACGTCTCTCTCACAGTATCTATCTATTATTAAATACATACATATGTATATTTAATTATAGTGTAGTTTGTCTATAGCTCTATTTTTATTGGTTTTTCTTCTTTTATTGATTTCCATGCTGCCTCAGCTATCTGAACAGCCCTTAAGCCGTCGATTACTCCTACTAATGGCTTTTTACCTTCAAGGATACATTCTATGAAATGTTTATCCTCAGCAACATAGGCATCATAGAATCTCTTCTGGAACCATGGGTGCCCCCTATATGTTATTCCTTGAGGCGAGCCTAGGGCGAACATTGGGTCCAAGCTGCTGCCTATGAAGAGTGTACCATCAGTACCGTATACTTCTGTTCTAATATCGTAACCGTAAACTGACTTACGAGTTCCATGAACTATTCCTACACCACCATTAGCAAACTTTAGAAAAACCGTTGCTACATCAATATCCCCCTTAGCTCTGACTTCATCGTAGATGTATGCTTCTCCATAAGCATAGACCTCGGTTACTTCACTCCCCATAAGCCATCTTACAGCATCAAAGTCGTGTGACATGAGATCTAAGAATATTCCACCACTGAGCTTGGGATCTGCTACCCAGCCTGGTGGTGGTGCTGGATCTCTTGAAATCGCTGAAATGAATACTGGTCTACCTATCTTTCCTTCATCTATAGCCTTCTTTGCCTCACTATATGAGTACTCGAATCGCCTCATATACCCTACTTGACATATTACGCTCGCTTTACTTGCGGCTTTAACCACTCTCTCCGCATCAGCTACGGTAACTGTTAAAGGCTTCTCAACGAACACATGTTTACCTGCTTCTAAAGCCTTTATTATCATGTCTGCATGGAGGAATGTTGGCGTACATATGGCTACTGCTTCAACATCTTTATCTTTAAGCATGTCCTCATAATTTGTATACCATTTTGCACCAAACTGTGAAGCAACAGACTTTGCTTTACTTTCACTCCTACTACAGACTGCAACTAATTTAGATCCTTCAACTTTACTAGCAAAAATTTCTGCATGAACAACTCCTATTCTTCCTAAGCCTACTACACCTACACCAACAACCCTACCCACAAGAAACCACCGAGAATTTAAATCTATATAAACTAAAGTTTATACATTTTCTCATAATCACTCATAGGATAACACGAATACTTGAATGGAGTATTAGAGTAGTATAAAAATTTAAAAATTTTAGACAATTGTTGAATCCCTCAAAAGGAACACTTAGTCTATTTATGGTTATATAATGTCAATTGAAAAACAGGTTTCTTGGGTTATACTTTCAGAGAACGCTGACTGTAAACTTCCTTATCCTTTAAAATATACTAAACCTTTTAAATAACACTTTTTATCATGAAGTTTTTAACAAAAAGCTAAAATAAGGGTTAGTCAATCCATTCAAAGATTGGGTGAGTTATTAGTGTCTGCCTCCATCTCGAAAAACACAGCTATAATTATGGCTGTTGTCTTACTTATTGTGGGTCTAATTATAGGTTATGGCATAGGTGCAGTAGCAGTAAAACCAGCCACAGTTACACAGACTGTTACAACTACAGTTGCAGGTGCTCCACAAACAGTTATCCAGACTAAGACTGTAACGGTTACTGCAACACCAAAAGTTGAGAAGAAATGGACCGTCTACTTCATACCACATGCTGGTCCAGCAGACCCATTCTGGGCATGCCAGATGAAGGCAGCTCAAGCAGCTGCTAGCGTACTACCCGGGGTTGACTTAAAGTTCGTTGCTCCAGAGAAGTATGGTATTAAGGAGCAGGTTGAGCTTATTGAGGCAGCTATTGCTAAGAAGCCAGACTTCCTAATTGTAACAATATCCGATCCTGAGGCTATGGACCCGGTACTAAGGAAGGCTATTGAGAAGGGTATACCAGTACTAGCAGTCAACATTGAGGACTACAGGCCAGAAGATAAGAGAATACCATACCTAGGATATGTAGGTATGGATGAAAGGATCTCCGGTGAGGTACTAGCTAAGGAGGCTATTAAGAGATTTAAGGGCATTACCGGCAGACTACCAAAGAGAGCTGTTGTAGGCATTCACCAGCCAGGTCTAATATGTCTGGAGATGAGAACTGACGGTATCCTAAAGGTATGTAAGGAGATAGGTGTACCCTGTGAGAGACTAGATATAACAATGGATCCAACAAAGGCTATGGAGATATTAAAGTCCTATCTAGCAAAACACCCTGACACTGAGATAATATTCACACTAGGACCATGTGGTAGCCATCCAGCAATCAAGTTAATTAAGGAGCAAGGACTAAAGGGCAAAGTATTCCATGCATGTATTGACCTAAGCCCCAAGATACTAGACGGTATCAAAGAGGGTGTAACATTATGTGCTGTTAGCCAACAGCCAGCGGCACAAGCGTTCTACTCGGTATTCACAGCATACCTATATCTAAAGTATGGTATATTACCACCAATGAAGATACCAACAGGACCAACCGTAGTAGACAAAGCCAACTTAGACGTCATCTTAAAGCAGATTGAGAAGACTGGTGGAGCCTAAGTAGGAAACCTAATTAAGGCAAATCCCTAAAAATTTAATATTTTTTCTTCTTCTTGTAGTAATGTAACGCTCATTTAACGCTTTACTCGTCCGACTAAGTGAATGATGAAACTTCAATAAGATTAACCTAGAGAGGATGAAATATGCCTCATCTCCCTAAAATCCTATACAGACCTGAAATTGGAGCAGTTGTTGGTGCAATTCTGGTTATATCCGCATTCTCGTATCTAACTGAGGCATTTTTAACCACTGATAACCTTATAGCCATACTTACTATTGGAGCAGAGCTAGGTATTGTAGTCGTTGGTGTGGCCTTTCTCATGATTAGTGGTGAATTTAATCTATCAGTGGGAGCGGTTTTCGCACTTGCCCCCCTTACAGTTATAACCTTAACTAATTTAGGTTTAGATATGACACTAAGCTTTATAATAGCCATGTTGCTAAGTGGAATAATAGGCTACATTAATGCACTCATAACCTTAAGGACGCATATACCCTCATTTATTGCAACCCTTGGTGTAATGTTTGCACTTAGAGGAATACTCCTAATGGCTACTGGGGGGTTCCCTGTAAAATACCGTGGTCCTCCACATCCACTTATGCTCACTTTAGGTGGTAGAACACCCTTCGGCTTTAGGGCTTCAATAATATGGTTTATACTCTTCGTAATCATCTTCACTATAATCCTTGAGCTCACCCCCTACGGCAATCACGTATTTGCTGTTGGACGCGACGTTAGAATAGCCGAAGCACTAGGTATCAACGCTAGAAGAGTAAAGACAATAAACTTCATCCTCTCTAGCCTCCTAGCTGGTCTTGGAGGCTGCCTCACATTAGATCGTTTAAAAATGGTTGACCCTCTATTAGGTTATGGTTTAGAACTAGAGGCTATTGCTGCAGCTGTTGTTGGTGGATGCTCACTATTTGGGGGTTATGGAAGCATTATAGGAGCAGCAATAGGAGCTACTATAATCGCTATGGTTAGGTGTGGTCTGGTTCTAGTTGGTATTTCAGCTTACTGGTATACAGCCTTCATTGGTATAATCCTCGTAATAGCTTCCCTCATAAACAAGTATATAGGTGAATGGATCCTTAAGAGGAGGTAGATTAGCTATGGTAAAAGCAGCTGTAATGGTTAAACCAGGAGTAATAGAGATTCAAGAGTTCCCTAAACCAGAGATATCTAAGAATGAAGCTTTAATGAAGGTTGAGTACTCAGGTATCTGTGGTACTGATAAACATATGTTTCTTGGGGAGTTCATTCATCCAGGTGGAGTAATAACACCATTTCCGATAATACCAGGACATGAGATCGTGGGCAAGATAACCGAAATAGGCGAGGAGGCTAGTGTTAAGCTTGAAGCCGCAGGCAAAGAGCTTAAACCAGGCGATAGAGTAGTACCAGTATGCGACGTACCATGTGGTACATGCTATACCTGTAGGTTCACTTATGGCTATGTAGCTTGGTGTGAACGAGCTTTCTGCTATGGTACGACAAGATCATGTAAAGAGCCGCCACACCTCTATGGTGGATGGTCCCAGCTAATGTACATTCATCCCAGTACGTTACTATTTAAAGTGCCCGATGGAATACCTCCAGAAATGGCTGTTCTAACAGAGCCTTTCGCTGTAGCTTATGGTGCTTACATGAAGGCTATGCAACCATGCTCACCGGTTCTCGATATTCATGGTTACAGTCCTGGAGATAACGTGGTAATACTAGGCCCTGGCCCCATAGGTCTCATACACGCTATCATGGCTAGAATTGTTGGTGCAGGAGACGTAATAGTTGTTGGTGCGGGCTCTGAAGCTGACGAATGGAGAGTTAGCTACATAGAGAAGGAGTTCAAGAATGTAGTAGACTATACAGTAAACTTACGTAACCCTGAAGAACGTGTAAGAGAGGTATTCAAGCTAACTGGCGGCAGAGGGGCGGATTTAGTAGTTGAATGTGCTGGAGTACCAGAGGCAATAGTTGATGGTCTTAAAATGCTAAAGGAAAAAGGTGGTACACTCTTAGTTGTAGGAGTATTCATTGACGTAGGTAGGGACATAAAGTTCAATCCTGCCGTCCTAATATCCCATAAGAACGCACGTATAATAGGTGTATCCAATCATCCGTTACAAGGTTATGAGAAAGCGTTTAGGCTCATGAGAAAGTATGGTGAAAAGCTCTCATTCCGTAAGATTGTAACACATATATTCCCATTAGAGAGGGCCCGAGAAGCCATGGACACGGCTATTAAAGGTAAGGCAATGAAGGTTGTAATTAAGCCAAACTAAGGGGTGATTAAACCATGAGGTCGCATGAAGCTATAAAGGAAAGAAATGAAACAATCAGATCAATAATACTTAGTAGACCAGAGTTAGGCATACTTGTAGGAGCAGTAGCCCTAATAGTGGTCTTCACAATACTTAATCCATTCTTCCTAGCACCATCAACCGTTGCAGGAATACTGTCCATAGCCTCTGAGCTAGGAGTCATAACAATAGGTGTAGCATTATTAATGATCAGTGGTGAGTTTAATCTAGCAGTTAGCTCAATATACGTGCTAGCACCTGTACTTGCAGTAATACTTGTTAACAATGGCACAAGTACACCAGTAGCATTCCTAACAAGCCTTCTTATAGCAGCCTGTATAGGCGGCATAATAGGGGTTACAGTAGTCAAAACGCAATTACACTCATTCATAGTAAGCCTTGGATTCATGATGCTACTTAGAGGTGTAACATTATTCATTACAGGAGGATTCCCCCAAGAGTACCAGGGAGACCCACACTACCTATACATCCTGAATGGTAGAATAGTGGGTGACTTCAGAACCTCAGCATTCTGGTTTGTAGGAGTACTACTCTTATTCACAGTACTACTGGAATATACAAGATATGGTAATTGGTGTTTTGCTGCTGGAGGAAACCCGCTAGTAGCACATCGTGTAGGAGTTTCAGTAGGTAAAGTTAAGATACTTAACTTCGTAATATCATCAGTACTAGCTGGCTTCGCAGGATTCTTCAGCATGAGTAGACTGGGATTAGTAGACCCAAGCTGGGGTTATGGTTTAGAACTAGAGGCTATTGCTGCAGCTGTTGTTGGTGGATGCTCACTATTTGGGGGTTATGGAAGCATTATAGGAGCAGCAATAGGAGCAATAACACTATCAATGTTCAGAGTAGGACTCGTCCTAGCTGGTGCTCCACCATACTGGTATAAGGCTTTCGTAGGACCCATACTCATAGCTGCAACAATAGTTAACTACCGTATGATGAGAAGGGTGTTAACTAGGAGGAAGTGAGATGTATTTATTAGTTTGTTATGATTAAAAACTATGGGGGTATCTGTCCCTATGCCCGAGCCTCTCCTAAAAGTTGTAGATGTGTGGAAGTCCTTTGGCACCGTAATGGCCTTAAAAGGCGTAAGTTTCGAAATGGATAGAGGAGAAGTTGTAGGACTACTAGGAGACAACGGTGCTGGAAAGTCAACAATGGCCAAGATTATAGCTGGAGTGTATCAGCCAGACAAAGGAGAAATATGGTTTGATGGACGTAAAGTTAGATGGAACTCACCTAAAGAAGCTAGAGAGGCAGGAATAGAAATAGTCTACCAAGACCTAGCATTAATAGATTTACTTAGCGTTGCAAGAAACTTCTTCCTAGGAAGAGAGCCGGTAAAGAAAGTTGGTCCCTTCAAATTCTTAGACCTAAAGAAGATGACACTAGAGTCTCTTAAAAAGGTTAGAGAAATAGGAGTTAAAATTAGAGACTCTAGTGTTAGAGTTTCAGCTCTCTCTGGTGGTGAAAGACAAGCAGTAGCAATAGCAAGAGCAGTATACTTCAAAGCAAAACTCGTAATACTTGACGAGCCAACGGCAAGCCTATCAGTTAGAGAGACTCATAAAGTACTCGAGTTAGTTAAGGAGTTAAAGAATAGCGGTATAGGAGTAATATTCATCACACACAACGTATACCACGTCTACGAAGTTGCAGACAAATTCGTAATACTAGATAGAGGAGTAAAAATAGCAACATATAGTAAAGAGGAGGTAAGTCCAGAGGACATAATAGAAACGATAAGACTAGGAAAACCAGTAAAGGCCGCTAAGCAACAGGAAGAGGTAGCTGCTGAAGCCTAAAGCTCAATGCATTTTAGAATGAAGATTCATTCTTCTAAACCACTAATCAAACTTTAATGTAAACAAACTAAGAATTAAATCGAACATCCCTATTATACTAAATCAAAGTATATTGGTAGTTGGTTCTACAGTAGCTGAGTTCATAAGGGTATTAAGAGTGCATTCTATTCGCTCTCTGCCCTAGCCTCCTTTATGACTGCTCTGAATATTGCATGAGCCGTTAGTACGCCCTTGGCCCTACCCTTCTCATCAACTATTACTGCATGGTACGTATGATCCCGACTCATAGCATCTATCGCATCTTCGACGGTGTTAGTAAGTTTTACATGATGTGGGTGTCTCTCCATAATACGTTTTACAAGAACCTTGGGAAGAACCTCTGATGAAAGTTTGATTTTTCTGAGAGAGGAAGCCATACTTGCAAGGGGCATAAATGCTGCTACAGCCTTAGGTGGTCCACCTAATGCTAATAATAGGTCAAGATAGGTTACTATACCCCTAACTCTACCACGTTTATCAACAACTATTATGTAGTGTTTACCTCCCTTAACCATGTCTAATACTTTTTCGACACTCTCATCCTCTGTTATTATACCATATGGTGGTAGTAGATCACTATACTTTTCGATGAAGTCTCTTATACGCATCGATAAAACGTTTTTAGCTGCTTTCATAAACATATCTATATCCACCTAACGTTTTCCCCACTAGTACTACTTATGTTGAGTATATTTAACGCTCTTTCTTATTTTGAAACGTGGTGTTATCGTTTTAACTTCCGGGCCCCTAAGGTACACTGCTTTTAATAGTGCTGGTGTTAGGAAGTTTGTAACTAGGACTATTGTTATTGCTGCTAAATATGCTTCTGGGCTAAGAATTCCACCTCTGACAGCAAAGTATGCTGCAACAATGCAGAATTCTGCACGTGGAAAGAGCCCTACGGCCACTCTTATTGCTGACCATGCAGGATAGCCTATAATGTATGAGGTAAGTCCTCCACCGAGCATTTTACCTGCGAAGGCGGCCGCCACCATAGCTAAGTAGAATGGGACATACTGTGGGCTCATGACAACCTTTATATCTATGGCAGCAGCTGTTGTAATAAAGAATAGTGCTGAAAATGGTATTGCTATAGATCTTATACTCTCAGCTACCCTCTTGACACCATAGGCTTCTGAAAATGCTAAACCAGTAGCATAGGCTACTATAAGATATGATATTCCAACATATTTCACAAGATAAGCTAATAATGCAAATATTCCCAGTACTATTGCAAATAGTGATCCTTCAACGTGTAATCTACTTGCAAACCTAGCTATATAATAGCTAGCTCTATGAACTAAGACTACTGTAAGTAACCAAGCTGCAAATGCTATTAAAGCTGTCCTAACAAGACTAAATATATCAAACGTCCCAGTTTGAGCAAGTGATGCCCCAGCTACAATGATAATTAATGCAGCAAGATCGTCAAGCACAGCTATACCTAAAGTTGTTTTACCCTCAATTGTTGTTAACTTATTTATCTCTATTAATGTCCTAACAGATAGGCTGACACTTGTAGCAACAAGAATTGTTCCAACGAAGTAAGCTTTTTCAGGAGTATAACCAAAACTTACACCAACAATATAGCCTATTAAGAAGGCACTAAAGACCTCACCAATAGTTATTACACCGTATGTTGGCATATGTCTCATAAATTCTCCATACCTAGTTTCTAATCCTGCATAAAAGAGGAGCAAGCTTATACCAAACCATGAGAATGTTTCAACAACATCAGTAGTTGGAAATATACTCAATAATGTCTTCCCTAAAATTAGCCCTAACAAAAGATCACCAATTACAGGGGGAAATCCTAACCTGGCAAATGCTTCCTCGAAGAGCTTGCCAAAGACGAGAGCTAATCCTAACGCTAAAAACACTTCATATATTAATTCTTCAGCACCAGGCATAGTATCTTCCTCTGGCCTCGACACGACCTCATATACTCTATGACATGGTTTAATATGTACGTATTATTTATAAGGTTTAAGTATACTACTATCATAGTCACGTAGAATGCTGAAATACTTTGAAACATAGCTTATGGTGTTTATGATTGTATGTTGATAAAGTAATCAAAAACACATTTACAATAGATATTAATGGGGTGGAAATTAGAGTATATGATTCAAGTAGGGAAGTAGGAGAGTACCTTACTCCAATAACCCTAGTTTTTCTTCATGGCTCTCCAAGTCAAATAAGTAATTAGAAGTACCAGTTAGAATACTTTAAGAAATACTATAGGGTCATAGCCTATGACCAACGCGGTTATGGAATGTCTGATAAACCGAAAAGGGTGAGTATAAACGATTACATAAGAGATCTGGCCAAGGTATTAAAAACATTGAACATAGAGGAATCAAACACTATACTCATAGGTCATAGTTTTGGAGGTATGATAGCACAAACCTATGCTAGCGAACATGGTATTAAGGGACTAGTCTTAATAGGTTCACTAGTCAAGCTCAAGGTATCATTACTAGACAAATTCATCCGGAACACCCCACCAATACTATGGAGGAAATTATTATTCACAGACAATCCGATTACAAGACGACTATATCGGGATCTCTTCTTTAGTTCAGCATCACTAGAGAATGTTTTCAAGGAGTTTATGGAAGACAACCGTGAGTATATTGAAAGCCTGCCTGGATATGTATTCCAATATGAGAAGCATTTCAAAGATTACGATGCAACAAGCATATTACCTAAGATTAAATGTCCGACATTAATAATTGTAGGTAAAGATGATAAGGTAACGCCAGTAGAGCAGTCAAAACAGATACATAAGCTAATAACAAACTCTAAACTAATAGTAATAGAAAATGCAGGTCACCTAGTATTATACGAGAAGCCTGAGGAAGTTAATAAACTGATACATGAGTTTATAGAGCAGTTGGAGAAGAAACAAGCAAAATAATGTTTTTCAAGAGTTTAGACGCTAACTGTTAGTTTCTCTAATGAATCTAATTAAGTCTTTTACATCTATATTCATTCTCTTTAACACTCGGGCAAATACTGGTAGAGGGAGATTTACCTCCTTTATTACCTCATCGTCTAATAACTCATACACTCTACATCTCCTCTTGATCTCTCCATCACACATGACATATATGACGTCTGCTACCTGAACCACAAACCCTATATCGTGTAACGCAATAATCACAGTCTTTCGTTCATCTTTGGCATTCAGTATAGTATTTTTGACGACACTTACACTATGACCATCAAGGTTGGCCGTAGGCTCATCAAGGAGAAGTACGTTAGGGTCATATACGAGAATCGACGCTAAAGCTACCTTTTTCTTTTCTCCAACACTAAGTCTAAATGGGGGTCTATGAAGCAATTTACGTAAGCCCAGGTTTGTAGCTATTGAAAGAGCTTTTGCTCTAACTTCTTCTTTCCATCCTAAAGATCTTAATGCGTATGCTATTTCATCGTAAACTGTTGAGTTAAATAATTGTGCATCGGGGTCTTGAAAAAGCAATCCTATATATCTTCTAATGTTGGGTAGTATGCTACTAAGAGGATTACCATTGTAGTATACCTCACCCTTCAATGGTTTTAATAATCCAGCTATAATCAGGAGTAATGTAGATTTACCACATCCTGTTGGCCCTACGAGTGCTGTTATCTCTCCTGGTTTGGCCTCGAAATTAGTTCCCTTTAAAACATATTCTCCTTTAATATAGCTAAACCATAAGTCTTTGACTTCTATATGCCATTCCATAAACACAATTTAACCTCCACTAATAATAATACTATAGCCACTGTCAGTAACATAATATCATAGGAGGATATGAACTTTCTATTACTTTTCAAAGAAGGATTAGACTTTATTGTTCTAGCCTCTAATGCCATGCTTAAGGTCCAAGCCCTATAATGAGATTTTAAAATTATATCAGCAACTATAGAAGCAAGTACCTTCCAGATATTCCATTTAGATATTTTACCTAAGAGTCTTGCTTCTCTTGCAGCAAGCATGTATAATGTGTCGTTTATGAATAATGGAATAAACCTTATCATATGATTTATTGTTTTTATAAGTTCCTCTGGTACTTTAAGATAGTAGAGTCCGGTAATTATTTTTGGCCAGCCTATAAGACGTAAAGTGATAATAAACGTGGTAGTTGATGCTATAACTCTAATTATAAACGTGAAAAACATCAGTTCTTGACCCCATTAAGAGTAGTGGGGATGAAACTATAAACACCATTATCGCAATGAATAATATCGGCTTACCTAATGCTCTTAACTCCTTAACTGCACTACTCTTATACACTATAGTCAAAATGGTTAGAGAAAGAAGTATTGCCAATAGAGGCGTTATTATTGTAGCGCTTGTAGCTACTGTGAGTACTAGTATAAGCCATGGTATTATAGCGTATGGTGTAAAGTACTCTACTTTCGAATAGGTAAGTATACATCCCATAGCTTCTCTAAGTTCATTAAGATAGCTTTGTGCTAGTGTATGTTTCATCTCTTACTACCAGTAGTGAAGACTTTAACCAGGTAGCATATTCCCAGTATTACTGCTACACCTATAAATCCTGAGATAATGTATCCTATTACATCTGGTAAACCTGGCACCGTATAGTCAAGGAATGGTGTCCAGTTAATTTTATCAGTTATATCCTCTAATCCTAGCTTCTCTGCAGCAACATCCAGCGGCTCATGATAGCCTACCATATCAGCTAACATAACCCCGAATACCGGGCTGATCAATGCTAGAACAACTATTAAAATTAGAGCTTTCTTACTTATCATAGCTCCTTCACCCCTTTTGAGACTTCATGGTTATGAATGCTGATGGAGCTTTAGTGTACAAGTACTCCACTACCATAGCAGTTATAACTCCCTCAATAACACCTAATACTGCATGCCAAAAGCCCATAATAGGTACTGTTACAGCCACCCCATATGGGAATGCGGGCGAATACCCGATCTCTAAGCCACAAGCTACACCAGCTAATGTGATTCCAAGCTAACCCCCGATAAGTGCTCCCAACAATCTAGCACTTTTAGTATTGCCTAGTATCTTCAGCATTAACCTATAACACCCGTAGCCTATGAGAACATCGTTTATCGCCATATTCAAGACGTTAGCTCCTAGTGCTGTAATGCCGCCATCATGGAATACTAGACACTGTACTAATAGTACAAGGAATATAACTAGAAATCCTAAGTATGGTCCTGATAGTATTCCTGCAAGAGCTCCTCCAACAAAGTGCAGACTAGTACCACCTGGAATGGGCCAATTGAGCATTTGTGCAACAAATATACCAGCAGCTAATGCCGAGACTAATGAAATCTTCTCATTAAGCGGTTCTTTAATACTCCTAATTTTTGTTAATGAAAGCCCAAGATATATCAAGAATATTATGTATGTCACAGCTCCTGTTACTGGATCTAGGAAGCCGTCTGGAATATGCATTTCCTCCGGTCACCTCAAACCATTAGTACACCGTATGAAAGAATTTGGTGCACCATTATAAGTTTTTCGTAAAGAGAAATAGAAGCTAGAACTTAAAAACATTATTTAATCCTTATAAACGATAATATGTACTACTTACACGGTAAGGATGCATAGGGTTTGCCGACATGATACAGTATGATAAACGTAAAATTATAAAGGTCGGAGAGAAATCATATGCGGTAACTTTACCTAAAAAGTGGATTCTAGACTTAAAGCTAAATACAGGGTCAACCGTTGACCTCATATACGATGGTAGGGTTATAACAATAAAGCCTCCTATACCCTCACAAACAAAACCTGATACATCCTTTTACTACTTAATGTTAGACCTCACTAGAGGACATGAGAGGCTTGCTAGAGAGGTAACAGTAGCTTACATTGAAGGTATAAAGAGTATTAGGATTGTAGGAAATAAGAGTAAAGTAAATGAGGTAATTCGTGAGCTACAAAGTAAACTTGTGGGTGTTGTAACAGTTGAAAACAAGTTATATGATAGAGAGACAAGCATAATATTCCTAGATGCAGATCTTGACATTAGAAGTGTTATTATCAGAATAGCATCATTCATTTGTGAAATATTAGATCATATATTAGAGTATATTAATACACAAAAAGAGGACTATCTAGGGAGAATTAAGGCACTAATAGGTGATGTTGAACGCCTATACTACTTAGGCTTAAGGTTATGTAAAGGTAAGGTTGCCTCATCAATAGGTGAAGAAACATTAAATATAGTTGATCACATGCTCTACTTAAAGAATGTTAAATACTTACTTGGTACCATAGAGAAACTCATGCTCATAGTAAGAGAGCAATATGGTAAGTTACCTGAAAAGGTCAAGAAACGTTACATTTACTCAAAAAAGGTTGTCCTAGACTCATTAAAAGCTTACATAGAGAACGATATCGGTCTAGCCTTAAACACATTTAAAGTTAAAGGTGAGATAGCAAAAGAGTTCCAAGAGGGAGAATCACTCCTACATAGTATTATAAACCATCTAATGGAGATAGCCTTAGAGATAACAGAAATAACTGTTGCAAAGTGTATAAGGGATAAAGCTTGTAGAATAAAGTATATTGTACCAAGAAAGGAGGCCACGTAAGCACTAGTTTGATTCATTGTTAACTATTTAATCATTATTACGGTTAAATGAAAGTATAAGTATCTTAGTTAATAATGTTACTTACGTGTCAGTACTTTATCACCAAAAGTAACATTATATTATATCCTTATTCTGTATTTGGTGGTGTTTTTCCTTGGCTTATGAGAGACTTTTTGAACCTTTCTATATAGGTTCCTTAAAAGTACGTAACAGAATAGTTATGCCGCCTATGGTTATAGGGTTTGCAGGGCCTAGAGGTGAGGTTACAGAGCAACTTCTAGCATACTATGAGACTCGTGCCCGTGGCGGAGTAGGCCTCATAATTGTTGAGGCAAGCTACATACGTGAAGACGGTAAGCTTGTTGAGGGAGAACTAGGGATCTACGATGACAGCTTGATACCTGGACTTACAAGACTAACTGATCTAATTAAGATTCATGGTGCAGCTGCTGCAATACAGTTAGTTCATGGCGGAATACAGGCTAAGGTACCACAGCCTGTTGGACCCACAGCTATGGGTAGAAAGATTGTTCCACCACCTAAAACACCAAGAGAGTTAACAACTGAAGAGGTTGAACAGCTTGTTGAAGACTTCGCTAAAGCAGCTCAACGTGCAAAAATGGCCGGATTCGATGCTGTCGAAGTACATGGTACACACGGTTATCTGGTATGCCAGTTCCTCTCACCATTAACTAACAAGCGTACAGACAAGTATGGTGCAGATAAAGCATTATTCGCTGTAGAGATAGTCCAAAGGATTAAGGAGCTCTGTGGCAAAAACTATCCCGTTATCTTTAGACTTTGCACTAATGAGTTCTTAGAGGGCGGTATAACAGTCGAGTATGCTAAGCAGATTGCTAAGAGACTAGAGGAGGCTGGTGTAGACGCATTCGACATCACTGGTGGAAACTATGACACCATGGATATGTTGTTAATGCCATACTACTACTCCGAAGAGGAGGGATGGTTCTTCAAGCTAGCTAAGGAAATAAAGAGCGTAGTCAACGTACCCGTGATAAGTGGTGGACTAATAGTAGACCCCAAGATCGCTGTAGATGCAATAGAGAAAGGCTATGTTGACGCAGTATTCATAGGTAGACAGTTAATTGCTGATCCAGAGTGGCCAAGGAAGGTTATGGAAGGAAGAATAGAAGATATAAGACCATGCCAAGCATGCAATGACGGGTGTGTCGGTGGAAGACTATTCCTAGATAAGCCAAGCTGGTGTGCTGTAAACCCACTATGTGGATTCGAGTACAAATGGCCCAGTGAAGAATACTTACCCAAGGCCCCAGTAAAGTACAAGGTCCTAATTATTGGTGGTGGACCAGCAGGCCTCGAGGCAGCTAGAATAGCTGCAATAAGAGGACATGATGTAGTCCTTGTGGAGAAGGAGAAAGAGCTTGGTGGAACAGCTAAAGTCGCAGCAGTACCAAGATTCAAGAAGAGAGTAGCAAAGCTAATCAAATGGTATGAAACACAACTATCCAAGCTAGGAGTAAAGGTAATCACCGGTAAAGAGGTGGATGAAAAATTCATAGAGGAAATAAAGCCGGACGTTGTAGTAATCGCTACAGGATCTAAACCACTAATACCCAGTATACCTGGCGTAGGGAACGCTGTTATAGCAGACGACGTACTTCTAGGTAAGGCCAAAGTTGGAAACAAAGTTATAATAGTGGGTGGAGGCCTTGTAGGCGTCGAAACAGCACTATACCTTGCACAGCAAGATAAGGAAGTTACAATTGTTGAGTTACAGCCTGAACTAGCACCAGACCTAGAGCCAGCATCAAAGATAGCCCTAGTAAGACCTGGAGGCTTACTAGAGAAGTACAAGATAAAAGCACTAACATGCACACCAGTCATAGAGATAGAGAAAGACAAAGTAGTAATCTTCAAGCCTCCAGCCAAGAAGGAAGCAATAACGGCTGACACGGTAATCCTAGCAGTTGGCCGTGAGCCAGTGCTAGATAATAAGATCGTTGAAGCAGCAAGGAAGATAGCAAAGAGAGTATACATAATAGGCGATGCAAAAGAGCCAAGAAAGATCATTGATGCAATACATGAAGGATTCTTTACAGCATTATACATCTAAAGAACATCATTTAATCTATACATTCCTTTTTCTTACTCTAATGGATTAAATAGAATTAGAGGGTTAGTGTCCCTCGACAGCCATAAAGTTTACTTTACTTCAGGTATCCCAGCCATCATCATGTATTTTTATCAGAAGTTCCAGCGGTCATCATATTGAACTCTCTGGCATAGTTATATGTCAGAAATAACTTATAAGCTTACATCATTACATGATACTTTAAGTAAAACCTGCTATCTGTTTGTTATCTTTATACTTTAATTCCAAGTTTAAATTATCATAATTAATAAATGTAGATTATTCGTATCATCTTGACTTTAGTGTTATACCATTATACCATAATGTTTTACTATAGCAAGTAGAAGATGTCTATGAGTTTATCTCTAAATTCTCTCATAGATAGTCTATCCTCAGGAGCCATCCTAGTTTACCCACTAATTAGCTCCTCTAACACATTAGCTACATAATTACTGTAGCCCAATGAGCTTATATTTCATTTAGCCTCTCTTACAGCATTCTCATAGCTTATATTGTATTCATTAACCAGTTTTAACAATGGATTATTACCAGCTATCATTTCATATAGTATAATGGCTAATGCAAATACATCACTTTTTCACTCACTTCTCCTAAGTATGGGTCAAATTGCTCCGAAGCAGAACAACCATAAGTTCCTACTATCGATTGGATTCGACTAATGTTGACATTATTTTAGATACATAGAAATCTGATACTCTGAGTATACGATTACCCGTAAACAGGATATTGCTAGGCTTAAGGTCTCTAGGAGCAATAAGTTCCATCCTTTCATACGCTTCTATTAATGCATCAGCTATTTGTAATGCTATTACTATGCTTGCTTAAGTGGGGTCTTCCCTTCCCTCATGGCTAGTGAGCCATAACTACAATACTCGAATACTAAAGCTGGTATACCATTTAATGTACCATAGAATCTTATGATATGGGGATGGTTTAGTTTCCTCGATTCACTTAAAATTTCAGCTTCTCTTAAAAACTACTTTAGTTACTTCAACAGTTTCTAATGATACTCTCCCTAGTAGAATGTTTACTCCATAATCTACTGGTACCTTAAGTACGTAACGTCTACCTTAACCTAATAGTCCCCACGAATATAGCCTCACTCACACGTACTAAGTAGGATGATGTGAAAAAGAGAATTAAATCTATCCTAACATTAACAAATTATGTTCATCACAAAACCTACTATATAATTAAAATATATAATTAAACCCTATAGTACTTATTCTCAGAAAAATTTATATTACCCGATTTAATAAATATTCACAACTGGGATATATTGTTACAGATTGTTGCTGGCGGATTCTTTGGTGATGAAGGTAAAGGTAAGATAGTTAGTTATCTTGCAATTAAGGATAATATTGACATAGCCGTGAGAACAGGAGCTGTAAATGCAGGACATACAGTAGTATATAACGGTAAGACATATAAGCTTAGAATAATTCCATCAGCATTTGTGAATCCTAAAACCAGGCTTCTTGTAGCACCTGGAGCACTGATTAGACTTGACATACTCTATCAAGAGCTAGAGGAAACAAGAAGCCATAATAGACTATTCATAGACTACAATACTGGTGTAATAACAGCAGAACATGTAGAATTTGAAGTCAAAAACTCATACCTTTCAAGGACTATAGGGTCTACAAGACAAGGTGTAGGAGCCGCTATGGTTGATAGAGTTTTACGTAAACTTAAGTTAGCAAGGGATTATAAAGAGCTTAAAAAGTACTTAACAGATGTACCATTAATGGTGAATGAGGGATTGGATAAGGGACTTAATGTACTTATAGAAGGTACTCAAGGAACATTTCTTTCATTATACCATGGAACTTATCCTTATGTTACATCAAAGGATACTACAGCTTCAAGCGTTCTTGGCGAAGTAGGTGTTGGACCAAGGAAAGTAGATGAGGTGATACTTGTGTTTAAAAGCTATGTAACTAGAGTTGGAGCAGGCCCTCTAAATGGCGAATTATCAAAAGAAGAAGCTGAGAAACTAAGATTAATAGAGTATGCTACGGTAACTGGTAGGCTTAGGAGGGTTGCACCATTCAACATAGACTATGCTAAAAGGGCTATACTACTTAACTCACCTACACAGATAGCCATAACTAAAATTGACGTATTATACCCTCAAGCTAAAGGTGTAAGAGAGTACTCAAAACTACCAAGAGAGGCTAAGGAGTTTATTGAGAATTTAGAAGATCAAATGAGGATTCCGATAACACTCATAGGAACTGGTCCTGAAACGATGGATATCATTGATTTGAGGGGTGAAAAGCTTGGTCCAAGCTAGACTTACAACAGAAAGTAAAATGGATAGTTTGAAGGCTTTACAACAAGATATATTCCTTAAAGAGATAGTTAATGTACTAAAAAGTGCACAAATAGTTAAGTTTAAACAGCTTGATGGTGGGGTCTACGAGTACATCATGTCACCTATAACTGATGGTAATATTCTTTCACCAAGATTACTATGGGGTATGGGATTAGCATTACTAAGGATATTGAATGTCGAGGAAGCAGATTATATACTAGTACCTGAAGCTATGGGCATACATTTAGGAGCCGTAATGAGCATTCTTTCAGGCAAGCCTCTAGTTATAGCCCGTAAAAGAAGATATGGTGTGAAGGGGGAAATAGAGGTTGTAAAGAAGACAGCCTATGGAGAATCTAAACTCTACATAAACGGCTTAAATCCTGGTGATAGAGTTGTAATAGCAGATGCAATAATAGCCACTGGAGGCACATTAGCTGCAATAATCAAGACACTATTAAGTAAAAGTATACGTATAGTCGATGTAGGTGTTCTTGTAGAAAAAGAGGGATTAGGCGGAGTAGAACGAGTCTTGAAGGAAACAGGGTATAGAGTCAAATCAGTATTAAAAGTTAGAATACAAGACGGTGAAGTAATTGTCAACTATTGAAATCTGTCCTTTCCACTGGAGATACTCCAGCAAGAAGATGAGAGAGATCTTTTCAGAAGAGAATAGATTAAAAACTATGGTCAAGGTGGAACTAGCTCTACTTGAAGGGTTAGCCCATGCAGGATTGATACCTAGCAGTGCTATTAGAAACTTAAATGTTACATTTAACAAAGATGACATTGTTAGAGTTAGAGAAGTTGAGAAAGAAATAAAGCATGAGACAGCGGCTTTAGTAAAAGTATTAAGTGAGAAAATTGGTAAAGCAGGTAAGTTTATTCACCTTGGAGCTACAAGTAATGATATAATCGATACTACATGGTCACTAATTATTAAAGAGGCATTACAAGTAATAGAAAATAAGATTGTTACACTACTACGATACCTTCTTGAACTTGCAGATAAACACCTCGATACAATAATGATTGGAAGAACTCATGGGCAACATGCACTCCCAATAACACTTGGTTTTAAAATTATGAATCACGCATATGAAATAGCTCAATGTCTTGAAAGGTTAATTGAGAGTCATAAGAGATTATTTGTCCTTAAAATGTCTGGTGCTGTAGGAACTATGGCAGCATGGGGTAATAAGGGATTACTCATAGAGGAATATGTGGCTAAGAAGTTAGGATTAGCTTCTATAAAGATTACTACACAAGTTTACTCTCGAGATAGATTTGCTGAATTACTTTGTAATTTGGCGATTCTGGGATCAGTATTAGATAGATTAGCTACTGAAATAAGGAATCTTCAGAGACCCGAAATCATGGAATTATCTGAACCCTTCAAGGAAAAGCAGGTTGGCAGTAGTACTATGCCCCATAAAGCTAACCCAGTACAATGTGAGAAAGTTACTGGACTGGCTAGATTCCTAAGAGGTTTATGCTCATCCTCTTTAGAGAATATAGTATTATGGCATGAACGTGATCTCTCAAACTCCTCCTATGAGAGAGTCACTATACCTCACGCATTTCTAGCTATAGATGAAATATTAGAGACCATGACAAGCGTTATTAAAGATCTTAAGGTTTATGCTGAAAATATGCGTAGAAACTTAGAGTTAAGTAAAGATAAAATTATGGCTGAAGCGTTAATGGTTAAGCTTACGTTAAAAGGTGTTCCTAGGAATAGAGCTTACACTCACTTAAGAGAGCTCACTAGGAAAAGTATTGAAACAGGAAAAACTCTTAAAGAAATAGCCCTCGAAGACCCCTATATAACTAGTATTCTAAGCCGTAATGAAATAATGGAATGCTTTGATTATGAGAAGTATCTAGGGGCTTATAGGGAGATATGTAGAAGAACAAAAGACTACATCTTAGAATTAATTAATAAATACTCTAACTGCTGGCAAATGAATTAAGTAAAGAACAGGAGTATAGTATGTAGTGCATACTTTCTATCCACTTAATCTATATCTATCTTACTCCTTAAGAGTATGTGAAGTCAATTTTGTATCTGAGGCGGGGTGAACTTAGTAATGCGAAAACTAGTTATAATAGCTCATGGTGATGCTGATGGAATATGTTCGGCTGCATTAGTATATGCTGCTTTATCTAAGAACTATAATGATGTACATGTATACTTTTCTCATCCAGCTGATTTACATAAAGACTTACTTGAAGTTATAAGGGGCAGGAATCTTTATTAGGATGTTTTAGGGTGGATTGGTATGTGTTGAAGCCCTATGAGGGTGATGGGAGCATTGCTCTAAGCCCCGTAGGGCATAGCCGAGATGGGAGGGTCATGCCGTTACCCTCGACAGCCACCCATGACCCCATAACCCTACCAAAAGGGTTATGTGGAGAGGTGGAAGTCCCTAGAGGGCATCCCAACCCACCTTAAACTACCACAAAACACCCTCTAGAGACAAACGGTAGGGAAGATGTAGTGATAGTTGATATCGCCTTAAGCGAGTTACATCTAGAGGACATTCTAAGAGCGTTTCATAAGATTAAACATAATGGGTCAAAACTAGTCTATATAGATCATCACCCAGAGCCATTAAACTTAAGAGTTAGGGATATTCCAGGTGAAGTCATTCATAATGATAATGTTTCGGCATCAGAGTTAACGTACAAGTATTTCTCAAGTATGCTAGATAGGGATATGTGCAGGGTTGCGCTTTATGGTGCAATATGTGACTACATGGATACTACTGAATGGGTCATCAGAGAGCTAGAGAATTGGGATAAAAGAACGATATATTTTGAGGCAGGTGTATTATCTCAAGGTCTTGAAGGTTCACGTAAGATGTACGATTTTAAAAGACATATAGTTAAACACTTAGCTGAAGGAAAATTGCCAAGCAGTCTTAGCGAGCTACTCGTTAGAGCCCTCATAGAGACAGTTAATGAAGAAGAGCTTAGGTTATGGATTAAGCATAACATAAAAACTTATGGTAAGATAGCTTATGTTATAAATCCCCCTGGTAGTCTTACACGAGCAGCAACATATACTAGAGCAATCTCAAACAAACCTATAGGAATAGCGATTGAGGTTAGAAATGGAAAGGCCATAATGAGCTTAAGAACGATAAGCGAAAGAATAAACTTAAACAGCTTACTTAGAGTCATTTGTCCCAAACTTGGTGGCACAGGAGGAGGACATATTAAGGCTGCAGGAGCAAGAATACCATATAATAACATACAAGCTTTCTTTGATGAACTAAATAAAAGAATTAAATTATAGAACGTTACTTCTGGAACTGCTCTAACACCTTCTTCATATATCGCGCATTATCCAGCATCCAATGATTATTATTAAAGAATACATATATCCTAATAGGCTTAAGACTTAATATCTCCTTAGCAAGGCTTTCTAATTCACTAGGGGAGTAATCATAAGCATACCAAACTTCTCTACCATGCATCCTAAGGTAAACTATGTTATTACTCCTTCGGATCCATGTTCCAATAGGTGAATCTATAGAAACCAATGTTATACCTAGACGTTTACAAAGATCCACTGTATCATCATTAAACCATGAGACATGTCTGAACTCTATAGCAAATCTACAGCCAAGCTCTGTTTTTGAAGCGTAATACTCAATACGTGAAATATTCTCTTTACTCTTACTGAATCCTGGTGGAAGCTGGAATAAATAAAAGTCTATATTATCATCTAGCGGCTCAAATAAACTCTTAAATCTAAACCAAGAGTTAAGAGAATCCTTCTTTAACCTCTTAACGTGGGTAATATACCTATTAACCTTAATAGCCCATCTTACACTCCTTCCTTTACGACTCCAACTTAATACTTGGTTTCTATAAGGGAACCTATAGAATGATGCATTGAGCTCGACTGCGTTGAGTTGTGAGTAGCGTATATACCAATCTAGAGAGCCATCTTCATTCCAATCGTAAAGCCATCCACAGGTCCCTACGTAAATATTAATCAAAGTTTAATCACCAACAAATGTATACTGTTCATTCGAGTACTTATCTATGTTTAGTAATCATCTCTATTAGCAAGAATGGAACTTACAAAACCTATAAATATTTGATTAATTCCTGTATTAAGGGATCTAGTTATGATGCTGCAGGCAATTCTTAATGCTACAGTGGTATCTCGATCGGAAAAAGCTAGAAATAGTGATGTAAGAAGGCCTTTTTGGACGCCATTGAGAATAGCTCGTATGGCAATCTTTATAGCTTTAAGCTACATTGGCGCCTTAATTAAGATACCAAGTCCTACAGGCACAGTAGCTATGGATTCGTGTCCCGGCTACTTCTCAGCATTAGCTTGGGGATATATTGAGGGCGCTATAGTCATATCACTTGGACATATATTTACTGCGGCCTCTGTAGGTTTTCCTCTAGGGCTACCCATGCACTTATTAATAGCGATTCAAATGGCCCTCTGGGCTATGGTATTAAGGTTTCTGGCACATAAGGTTCATTGGATTGCTGGGATCATAGTTACAGCATTCTGTAATAGTGTAGTTAGTGGTGCAGTGGCTGGAATGATTATTTCGTGGGGCTTGTTCTGGGCTATTCTCCCATCATTAATATTTGCATCCTTTATAAACATCGTAGTAGCGACAGTAGCCTGGTTAACTATTAAGAAAAATGCAGCATCCCTTTTAGAAATGTAAGAAAAGGCTATCACATTCCAACTATCTATAACATGAGTGGGAGGATAATATGGTCTAAACGTCCTAAACATACGGGATGACGTATAAATGAAGGAGATTATAAGGATAGTAGACTTTACGTATAAGTACCCGAAGAGTACAAAGCTTGCTTTACGTAATATAAATTTGTCCATTAGTGAAGGTGAAGTAGTAGCAATAATGGGTCCTAATGGCGCAGGTAAGACAACACTATGTTATGCAGTTACAGGTTTATTATTCCACTTCTTTGGAGGAGAATACCAAGGAAACATATATGTTATGGGTAAAAGTGTTCCTGAAACACAAATATACGATCTCATACAAGACGTTGGTATAGTGTTTCAGGAGTATGAGAACCAAATAATAGGCTCAATAGTTAAAGATGATGTTAGTTTTGGCCCATCAAATTTAGGCTTAGAGCCCGAAGAGATCAAGAGAAGAGTAAATAAGGCTCTTGAAAAAGTTGGACTTAAAGGTTACGAGAATAGAGAAACATATACATTATCAGGTGGTGAAAAACAAAGACTAGCATTAGCAGGAATATTAGCTCTTAAGCCAAAAATAATAGTACTTGACGAGCCATTATCACAATTAGACCCCAAAGGTAGATTAGAATTAACGAGAGTATTAAAGGAGCTTAAAGAGGAAGGTCATACAATAATACTTGTTGAGCACAGATGTGAGGAAGTAGCAGAAATAGCAGATAGAGTGATAGTCCTCCGTAATGGAGCCATAATCTTAGATGGTGATGTTAGAGAAGTATTTTCAAGAGTGGATGAATTAAAGAAAATAGGCATTAAGCCACCACAGGTGACAGAACTCCTTTACTACTTAAGTGTCAATATGAATTTAACTCTAGATAAATTACCATTAAGTATTAGTGAGGCGAAAGAATACATCAAGTACATTAAAGAGTTCTTTAGCAAAAAACAGGTAGATATCAAGTTTTCCCTAGAGAAACGTTCCATACAAACAGATAAGTTTATAATTGAAGTTAACGATTTATGGTACACCTATTCTAATGGTGTTAAAGCTCTTAAGGGAGTAAGCCTCAAAATCTATGAAGGTGAATTTGTGGCCATAATAGGTCAAAATGGTTCAGGTAAAACAACATTAGTAAAACATTTTGTAGGATTACTTAAGCCTACGCAAGGTGTGGTAAGGGTTTATGGGTTAGAGACATGGAAGACTTCTATAGCTAAACTAGCTAAGTATGTGGGTTTAGTGTTTCAAAATCCTGATTACCAATTGTTTGCTAATAGCGTTAAAGATGAAGTGGCATTTGGCCTAAGAAATCTGGGGTTATCAGCGAGCGAGATTAAGGAGAGGGTGAAAGAGGCCTTAAGACAAGTTGGGCTAGAAGGTTACGAGGATAAATCACCTCTTCTTCTGTCTAAGAGTGAGAAGCAGAAGGTAGCATTAGCCTCCATTCTGGCGAGGGACCCCCAAATCATAATTGTTGATGAGCCTACAACAGGGCAGGATTATCATGGAGTAAGGAATATAATGAAAATTCTATCTAAACTTAATAGACAGGGAAAAACCATAATCATGGTAACACATGATATGAATATTGTAGCTGAATATGCTCAAAGAGTAATACTACTTCATCAGGGAAGAATAGTACTCGACGGCCCATCTAGAGAAGTATTTAGTAGAATTGACATCTTGGAGGAAATAGGATTAAGACCTCCACAAATAGTATACCTATCCCACCTTCTAAAAGACAGCCTTAAAGGAGAAATAATACTAAGCATCGAGGATCTAATAGGAGAGGATTATGAACGAGTGAGTACTAAGGGTTAGACTTATGGTTCTCCTGGAGTATACACCTGGCACAACATTATTTCATAGGCTAGATGTAAGGGCTAAGCTTATATGGCTCATCACGGTTGTATCCTTATCCTTCATATTTAGAAGTTTACTCGGTGTTTGCATAGTATTTTCATGGGTTATCTTATGTATTCTAGAAGCTAAAATTCCCACTCATAAGTTATCCATGCACTTTAAGATACTTACTCTACCAATAATAATCATTTTACTCTATGAGGCCCTTATGTATCACGGCAAAAGCATTCTCCTAGCTCTACCCTTTGGGTTTACTATAACCCTAGAGGGAATTACGAAAGGACTGATATTTACTCTTCGACTACTAATCATGGTTCTCGCTTCAACGATCTTCACCTACACTACTCCTTACACTCATATACTCTTATTTCTTATCAAGGTACGAACACCGTATCCGATAGTATTTATGTTACTTATTAGTCTAAGGTTTATACCAGGTCTTCAAAGAGAATTAAGTATGATACTTGATGCACAAAGAGCTAGAGGTTTAGAGCTTGAGGGAGCTAAGAGTATTAAACAATTGGTAAGGGTGTATATACCGATAATGATACCACTATTGGTGAATGGAGTTAAAAGATCGCGAGAGCTAGCTATGGCAATTGTAGCTAGAGGGTTTAGCCCTAAGAGTAAGTGGGTTCCTCTTGAGGAAATAAAATTTAAGAGAGTAGACTATGTTTTCTCATTCACCCTATTAGCTCTTCTATGTGTAGTAGTGTGGTTTCGGATTCTGGGTTTCACTATATAGTTCCCTGTAATGGAATAATGTTTTATCCCTTAGTAGTTACTTATTCTCTAAGTGGAATACTGGAGGTATGTGGAGTAGAATGAGATACTATGACGTCTGTGTCATAGGGGATCTAGTAGTAGATTATATAATAAGAATACCGCAACTACCAGTAAATCCAGATGAGTGTATAAGGGCAAAGAAGGCTTGTAAAACCCCTGGTGGCTCAGCAAACTTTCTAATAACAGCCTCAAGACTGGGACTTCAGGTTACAGTGTTAGATGTTGTAGGTGATGATGAGGAAGGAGAAATAATACTTAATACGTTGAAAAGGGAGGGAGTTCATACTGAAGGTATAAAGCTAATTAAGAACACTAAGACCACTCACGTATTAATACTAATAGATGATACGGGTAATCACGCCTTTGTCGGCATTCTAGGTGTAAGACTTGATCTAAGTGTTGTAGATGAAGAAATAATATCCAAATCTAAATACCTTTATGTAAGCTGTTATTCCATGCTATCACCTAAAGAGATAAAGGCTACGGTTAAGGCTGTAGAGATAGCACACAAAAATGGTGTAAGGGTATTTTTTGATCCAGGACCATTGTGTGATAAAGTACCAACACATATCCTAATGGATATAATATCGCAATCATATATAGTTTCACCAAATGACAATGAAGCAGAGAGAATAGCAAACACTCATAACCTTAAAGATGCTGCACGAAAGCTTTTGAACATGGGCGCTAAAATCGTTATTATAAAGATGGGTTCTCGAGGAGCCCTACTTGCATACGATAATATCTTAAAAGAGCTACCGACAATAGATGTAAGGGTTGTTGATACTACAGGAGCAGGAGATAGCTTTAATGCGGGGCTACTATATGGTCTAATTAAAGGTTTAACTTTAGAGGAAGCTGTAACATTGGCAAATGTTATGGGAGCAATAAAAGTACAGAAGTTAGGGACGGGGGAGAATATGCCAACCTTAAGAGAATTAGTTCATGTATTAAAGGAGATAAAGTTTGAGAAAATACTAAACAAACTTAAGCTAACTAAGTTTGAGTGATGATTTAGGCGAAAAATAAGTTTTAATAGGTAAAAACGACATTTATATTTCCAGCAGATTAAGTGCTTGTAAGTACGCTTTTTCTAACTCTTTAGTGACATTAGCTAACTCATTAATATTGTCAGCTACAGCTGTAATCACCACAAATCCTTCCTCACTAAGGTCTAGTCTTGAGAACTTGTACTTGCCCTGTAATGTCTTCTTAAGCTTCTTTAAAGCCTTAATAGTAACATATAAGCCATCATACTCGAATAGCGGGTTACTTTCAACATGTATACCATAATCCTCCTTATACACGTTTATTGATAGAAAACGGTTATCCACAAATTTACTTGCAGCTACAACTTTATCGCCTGCCTGTAGAGGGGTACTAGCAGTATAACCTAAATTCTTTAGCACTAATACTACATCCTCATATTCTTTATCTATTTTATGTTCCTGTATTGTCAATTCATCCCCATCATCAAATGCTAAAGAGTAGTGGGGGTTAGTTACAAGGTAGCCAATATCGTAAACTTTAGTGTATGGCTCACTCATACCATAAAATATACAGAACGCTCTACCCGGAGGCCAATAGTAAAGTCTTCCGTAATCTATCGCTAATGTGGCTTTTAACTCCTCTATATTTGATAGCTCTATTGGTGTTTCAAAGTATAATTCCTCCTTCCATAACATAGCCTCAGCAGTAAACGGTAAATATGCTGATACATCTGCATCCAGTTTATCATAGATATATAGTGTTATCGATGTTTCTTTATCCTTATCTAGAACTTCTAGTAACATAGTTTGTTACCCTCTCAACCTCATTATTACATTATCTTACAAATTAACTTTAACATTAATGAATAACAGCCGAAACATATAATTTTGTGAAGAATCAAGTTAAAAGCCTTAGTTGAAGTAGTGTTAAAGTGAAGTGGAGAGAATAAAGCAGTTAATGATGAATCCTAATATAATTGAAACTATAGAAGAGAGAAACTTACACCTTAATGACGTTGGCATCTAATACCTCCTTCAATAATGGGATATAAGAGAAACCTAAATCTAATCCTTCAGGTCTTGTATCATATATGTAAAGTTTTACTCCAAGTCTCTTTAGAGCTCTACCAAGTTCAACTAGCTCTTCCTTTATACTTTTGCCATATAATGGGACGTTAGCCTTTCCATCAGTAATGAGGAATGCTCTTATCTTTAACGTTTTATCTTTTATCCTCTCTCTTCTAGCTAATAGTATAAGATTATATAGGGCCGATGATAATGGTGTCTTTCCTCCAGTCGGCACCTCTTCCACGGCATTAAGTACTTTTATGTAATTTCTAGTTGGCGGTATAAGTAGCTTGGCCTCATGCCCCCTCATAACCATTAACGGAAGCATAGACTTCTTGATGTAGCTCTGTTCTATAAGCTTTAATGCTAATCCTTTTGCAATACTTATTCTTTTTTGTAGAGCCATACTACCGCTAGAATCTAGTATTATAACCCAGAGTGTAGGTGTTCTAGTTTTCCTTATCCTAACTCTAATATCATTTTCATCGAGTTCTAGTGGAGGCTTCTTACCCATTAAAAGGGCTGACACTATTGAATTATAAAGATCCACGTCTACTAGTTTCTCTCCCTTTCTCAGTATAGTATAACCTATTGGATACCCTTTAGGGATGTTTACTGATATTGTATAAGAGTCTCTTGAAGACCTATACTTAACGTTTAACCCTGAGTCCCCTAATCTTGTTATGTTCAGTTTAAGGTCTGAGACATCTCGAGAGTTGAATTTATATTCTCTTTCACCAATATTTAATGGAGAGTTTATTCCCCTATCCTGTCTTTTCTCAGACCCTTTATGAGTGTGGCTCGCACCTTGTCTATGCTCCTTACTGTCCCTGTTTTGATTATCTCTCTTTAGCATTGGTGGCTGTATCTTAGGCGGTTTATGGAATGGTTTATCTCTTAATCGGTGCGGTAGAGCAAGCTCCATAGCCTTTTCTAAATCTGAAAGAGATACTCTTACTCTACCATTCAAGGCTACTATAGCCTTAGCCGTCTTAATCGTAACTATTTCTGCTCTATTCGTCTTAATTCCTAGTTTAATTACTGTCTCAGCTAAAAGTCTCAGAAGATCATCACTTATTTCCACCTTTGGTAAAAGCCTTATTACTTTAAGTATTTTCTCTGTTATTTCACGCTCCTTTTGCTCATACTTTTTATAGAAGCTTATCGGGTTGCTATGGAATTCTTCCACACGTTTAACTATTTCCATTCTAACTTCAGGGTCCATAGGTGCCTCAACGTTAACACATAAACCGAACCTATCTAGTATCTGTGGTCTTAACTCGCCCTCTTCAAGATTCATGCTTCCAACTAAGATGAACCGTGCTGGATGTTTAAATGATACTCCTTCTCTTTCTATAATATTCCAGCCCATAGCTGCGGCATCAAGTAGGAAATCAGCTACATAGTCATCTAGCAAGTTTACTTCATCAATATACAGTATGTTTCTATTAGCTTCAGCAAGTAACCCTGACTGTAGAGCCTTAACCCCCTCTTTCATGAAACGTTCTACATCAACTGTGCCTACGAGTCTATCTATAGTTATACTTAATGGTAGATCTACCATCCTCATCTTCCTCTTTACTATAGGCAGATTTTCTCCGCTCATGTAACGCTTGTAACAGGAATCACACATCTCGAGAGGGTTATGTGGATTACAGTTGAAGGGGCAGTCAGCTACAACCTCTATTTCTGGTAGAACGTTGGCTAGTGCTCTAACAAGTGTTGATTTACCGGTTCCCTTATCACCTCTTAACAGTACACCACCTATTAACGGGTTTACTGCTACACATAGTAGAGCTAACTTAGCGTTGTCAAGTCCTACAATAGCTGAGAAAGGAAAGATTAATCTTCCTTCCCTTTTAACTTTACCCATAACTCTTCAACCCTCCTATATTCATTTAACCAATGGGAATCATCGCTTGATGTAAAAACTGTGATAATGCCTCCTTGAATATCTCCTCCACTAATACTTTCTTCAAGTAAACCTTCAATTTCGGAGTATACTTCTCTAAGTTTCTCCCAAAGGTCTCGTGGAGGTCTCCATAATCCTCTCTCAGCAGCTTCAAGGAGTCGTCTAGCTATCTCTTCAATAGCATAAGGATTATGTTCTTCAAACCATTTTCTCATATCCTTATTTATAACATATTTCTCAGCTATCTTATTGAAAACCCAGTCTTCAACTAGTTTTGATGTTGCCTGCCATCCATAAAGGTATAGTATTTTCCTAGAAAACTCGTTTGCCCCTCTATAACCATGTTTCTTCATTTCCTCAATCCATAAATCATTCAACAACTTTGTTCTAACAACTCGTTCTATCTCCTCTTTAACATTGACAACCTTTGTATCACTTATGTCCCTTGTGTCAACTTGAACTAAGTCAACCTTCCTGCCTGTAAGCGCTTCAACAGCTGTTTTGAATCCTCCATGATAAGCGAAGTAGCAACAACAATTCGTGAGGTCATGTTCATCGCTTATGTGGTTTCTATTAATTACCTCTACGTGTCTAAGGTTTAATGCTAAGGCTTCATGAGCTTCTATACTGAACCCGTCTTTGCTGTAAGCGTATCCACTCCATTTAATCCAAACTTTCGCTAAGTCTTCATCATTCCTCCATGCTGATGCCTCTACAGCTAAATTAACCCCTGCACCATAAGCTCCTGGAGGAGCACAGAATACACGGAACTTTGCCAGCTTATGGGCTTCATTAATGCTTTTACCGAGCTTTACTAGTTCACTTACATGATCAATATAGTGTTTCCTAATGTAATTCATTTCAGGAGGCTCATTTAACGTTACCACTTTCTCTATTGCTTCATCTATTAAGTATATATAGTTGGGGAGTGTATCCCTCACTATACCACTTATTCTAACTACGACATCGATTCTAGGTCTACCAAGCTCCTCTAAAGGTATAATTTCTAGACCTTCGACTACATCTCCTTTCCAGACAGGCTTAACACCTATCAAGTATAATATTTGGGCTAGCTGTTCACCATCAGCTTTAAACCCATCAATACTCCAAAGGACCTGTCCTACACTCTCAGGACACTTTCCATGCTTCTTCTTATACTCTTTAAGTAGCTTCTTTGCAGTCTCAACACCAATTTCCCATGCAGCCTTAGTAGGTAGAGTTCTAGGGTCAACAGCATAGAAGTTTCTACCGGTAGGAAGTATATCAAATTTACCACGTGTTATAGCGCCCGAAGGTCCAGGTTCAACATATTCTCCTGATAAACCTGCTAGAAAGGCTACACCTTCTCTCCTACATTCTCTTATCTTCCTTGCAACATCTAATGCTTTAAGAAATGCCTTAACTATATCTCCCTTAGGCTTAAAACCAGTCTTCCCTACTTCCTCATTAATAACTCTCTTGACCTCTTCTCCATCCAGTAACCTCTTTAATACGGTTACGGACAATTTATGAAGTAGTTTTAGGATTTCGCGATTTGGTATGCCATCAGTTAATTCCATTGGATTCTTCCTAATGTAGTCATAGTCTAAGCCGATATATTGTGCTAGTATTCGCCTTATTGATGGCGATTCATAACTATCATAGGCCATAGCTGTTACTACATACTCTGCAAGTCTATCATGCTCGCAAGGTGGGTAAGAGAAGATGTGTAATCCAAGATTTATCTGACTTTCTCTCATAAGATCTACGTATCTATGTATCTCCTCAACAGTCTTATCCTCGTTTGATAGATCAACTACTTGTATGTTCTTTTCTCTAGCCTTCTCCAGTATCATCTCGTATATTTTCCTCCTTCTAATATCATCACCTAAATTCTTTGCTTTAACATACTGATTGAGTAGTGAATCAAGTTCGTCAAGTACATCAGCCATGGCCATTGGCGGATAAATGTGATCTACTAGTACAGCATAGCTCCTACGTTTAGCGATAACACCTTCCATAGGGTTAGAAACTATATACGGATATAAATGGGGAACATCATCTAAGCTAGCTTCAGGAACACAGGAAGGCGAGAGACCTACACCCTTACCTGGCCTAAACTCTAAGTAACCATGAGTACCAAAGTGTATTATTACATCTGCCTTAAACTTACGTGTAATCCATCTGTAGACAGCAAACCACTGATGTGGAGGAGTTATTGTCGGGTCATGAAGTATACGACAAACTTTACCATCACATCTTGATCCAGCACAACCAAACTTTGGTTGAGGAGTTATGAATACATTACCAAACATTACTCCGGGAATCACAAATTTTCCATCATAAACCATACCCACAAGCTCTTTACTAACCTTACCCTCAAGTACATCCTTGGGATGGCCCCAGTCCTGAATAATCTTCTTTCTCAAATCCTCTGGTAATTCATTAAACCATTCCATGTATTCTTCCAGGCTAACGAAGTCAACTGCTCCACCCGATTTAACAATGTCCTCTACACTAGTCCATCTAAACTCGCTTATAGCCTTCCTTGATAAAATCAGTTTTACTAGCTCCTCACCAGTACCTGGTATATAGTCTCCAACATAGTATCCTTCATCTTTAAGTCTACGTAGAAGTCTCACATGCTCTCAGGGACATCTAAACCCATACCCACAGCAACATTAGCTTCTAATCCTTTACAAGGTGGGTTTATTAGTATTATGGCTATCTTTACCTCTTTTTAGGCTTCTTCCTGAGCTCAACCCATTTTTTAACACGCTTTACAACATACTTTATGTGCTCTTTGTATACTTCAGCTACCTTATATCCTTCAATGTTCCTTGTACCGCTAATAAATATCGGCTCAATAGCTCCAGCTACTTCTGGAAGTATCACACCATATACTTGTGTCAAATAGTCTACTCCTTGCTGGCTTTTCCTCCATTCCCCTACATGCTGATAATATGATCGTATAGGTGCAAACACGGGTACTCCAAGTCTTGAGAGATTACTTAAATCAATTGTACCAAAAGATATTAACGAAACCAGAGCCTCCACTATGGGTCTACTATTCTTAAGGAAAAGCTTCTCTACTGCATCTGCTCTATCGTGCCCTAAACCTGTCACACTATCCTTACCATACGTGAAGACCGGTATAACACCTAAGCCTTTTAATTAGTTCACTTACAGGGCTAAAATCCTTATATAGCCACGCACTTCTCCAGAACAGTATACCAATTAAAGGTCTTATATGGTAAACTCTCAAATATGCATCAATATCAGCGAATAATCCATAATCAGGATGATATATTCCCTGCATAGGTACTTCTTCAGGCTCACCATAAGGGACTCTAATACCTGATAAGTTGGCGAGATATTTTACCAGGTTTCTAAGGTTCTTTTCTCCCCCAAGAATATAGTAAGTTCTAGCCTTAACCAGGACGTCTAATGGAACATTTGTTAAGTCATCGGTTGATATAACTTTAGCCCTAGACTCCTTAATCACATTAATTACTTCTTCAGGTATTCTGTAAGCATATATGAATATGACTTTAGCCTTTCTTAACTTATCTACTTCTCCTATACAATTCTCTTCAGTCAATACTATACCATCTATCCCCTCCTCTCTTAACACTTTTTCGAGTAAGGGTTTAGCTCGTGCCCCATAACCTAGAATAAAACATATCATACTATCACCCAAAGGATACAAATAAGCATAATAATTATTACGCTACGTACTGTCATGGAGAATATCATTATTCTACTTCCATCTCTAACACCATAAATGCCAATATAATAGGGTATAAGCCATCTAAGTACAGTAATATTAGAGAGTAATGATCCTAAGAGTAAGGCTCTTAACAAAGCTAACGAGGTTATCAGTTTAGCACTTAAAAGGTTAGCACCAAGAGTATAAGCGGCAACTCTGTTAACCATTAGTGTTACTGCGATACTAATCTCCTCTGTAGATAGGGGTAGAGTAGTAACCCATCCTCTTATTGCACTTGTTAAGTAATCGAAGAACCCAAGTACTATAAGTAATGATGTAATGTATGTTGCTATTATCATGGTTTTTAGTATTGGTATTGAATGCTTTTTTGTCCTCTTTAGGATATTCTTTAAAGATTCTTTAAGGTGTTTAGGATGGTTTCTTTGCTTTTCAATAGTAGCAGTACTGTTATGAGAGTACTGTACTGCTGACTTCTTAATCAAAATCTTGCCGGCAAGGGCGAATATTGTCGTCTGAATAAAACCTATTAGTACTAGTATGCTAAAGTAGATAAGCCCGAGCCCGTCAAGTATGGCTATGAGAACTGGAACCATAAAGTACCAGTGTCTAACCATTGCTGGAAATGCATTCATCAAAGAGGCTATATAGAGTTCTTTTCTACCTATCCTTCCCTCTTTATAAAAGTCAACTAACATTGCATTAGCATTTATAAAAGCTGTTACAAAGGATAAAGCACATTCATTAGGGAGATTTGAGAATTTAATGAATGGTTTACCTATAAGTGTTGTCTTCTCAATAATGCCTTTTTCGATTAGTAATTCAGCTATAAAGATGCCTATAATGAGGCCGGGTATGGAATACTTCAGGAAGTTTAGTGCAAGTATTAATGAATCGAATAGTAGTTTTTCCATTTTTACCTAACCCTCAGAGAAAAACTATGACAGCACCCCCATTCTAGGTAGGATTATCTTGAGGCCATTATACTCTAGTATATGAACTGTGATGCCATAAACCTCTTTAAGTACACTTTCTCTTAGAACTTCGTGCGGTTTTCCTAAAGCCTTAATTCTACCATTCTTCACCAAGGCTATCTTATCAGAATACACAGAGGCCAAGTTAGGATCATGAAGAGTCATAATTGCAGATATTTTCTCAGACCTAGAGAGCTTTTTTACTATTTCTAGAACTTTAATCTGGTTCTTAAAGTCTAAGTGTGCTGTTGGCTCATCAAGAAGCAGTATTTCAAGATCTTGAACCAGTGCCCGAGCTATTAGAACTAACTGTAATTGACCGCCACTTAATTGCGCGTATGGTTTATCTCTATATTGTTCTATACCTAATAGTCTTAGTTTTCCAAGAGCCTTCTCATAATGCTCTTTTCTTGGAGTCTCAAAAAGGCCCATCTGGGAAGCAAAGCCTGTAACAACAACATCTAGAACAGTATATGGGAATGGTGGATGATGAATTTGAGGAACATATCCAACGAGTTTTGATCGCTCCCTAAAGGGTATTGAGTGAAAATCTTTTCCATCGATGAAAACACATTTCTTTTTAGGTTTTAGTAGTTCGAATATTGTCTTGAGTATTGTAGTTTTCCCGCTTCCATTAGGGCCTAGTAGTGTTAAAATTTTACCTTTTTCGATACTAAAGCATATGTTTTTAACTTCAAAATCTCCATAACTAAAGGATAGATTTTTGACTTCAAGCATACCATCTACCACCAGTCTTTCTCAATAGATATGCGAAGAATGGTATTCCGAGTATTGTCGTCAAGACTCCTATTGGTATCTCATATGTAGCTATTGATCTAGCTAAAGTATCAGCTAATACCATAAATGAAGCTCCAACAGTTATAGTTAAAGGTATAAGAGTTTTATGATCAGGTCCGAACGCCATTCTAATAATATGTGGCATCATTAAGCCTACCCAGCCTATGATCCCACAAAACGCAACTGATGAAGCCGTTATGAGTGATATTATTAAAATGAATATGATTTTCAGTTTCTCCGTTTCAACACCAACAATTTTAGCTTCCTCCCCAAATGATAAGATGTTAAGTTGCCAGCGCATTAGGTATATTAGTATACATCCTACGAGTACTACAGGTAAGACCATTTCAACAGCATAACGGTCTGCATTAGCAAAGCTCCCCATAAGCCAATATACTACGCTTGCAAGCTTTTCATACTCCATTAAAAATTTTAGAAGTGATGTAAAAGCCGAGAAGAATGCATTTACTATTATTCCAGCTAATATTAACGAAATGGAAGTTATCTTACCGCCTATTCTCGCTAAAGAACTAAGTTAATGATACAGCTACTAAAGAGAATATGAAAGCTAAGGGCGTCACGCCTAAGCCTAAGGATAACCCTATGGCTAGTGCGGCACCAAAGGCAACTCCAGATGAGATGCCTAGTATGTAACTATCAACCAGCGGATTCCTAAATATAGCTTGTAAAACGGCTCCGGGAGATTGCTAGTGCCGAGCCAACAATCATAGCTAAAAGTACTCTGGGAAGTCTTATGTTAAAGAGTACTACTTGGCTAACTCTAGGGTATGGTATTTCAACATTGACTTCCATGCGACCAAAACTTATACTATTTATAATATTGGACAGTAGCTGAAACGTTTTCAATGTAATCATGGTTATTATGTCAGTAAATGGGATATAGTAAGTTCCGATGAATAAGCTTATGAAGAATGAGAAAAGAGGCGACATTAAAAATATTATTAAAAGAATTCTCCTCATAGTATCATTCCTTTAGTCCATAGAATTTCTGAAGAAGCTCTTTGTATATAGGTTTCCAGTCCAGATAGTATTCTGGATACACTGCATGGCCAAACGCATAAATCCCCGTTATAAATCTCGGTCTGTAAAGGCTTACTGCCTCTAACTTCCAGCTAACAGTCAATATACCTACCACACGACCTTCCTTAACGGCCTTAATTTCCTGCCATTTAGGATCGCTCTTGATCTTGGCTACTGCCTCAATAAGTCTTTTGACATCCCAGTCAATGACTATTAGGACGTCTGTTTTTGTCCCCAAAGTATGCTATGAGCTTCTCTAAATCAAGCTTTGGATATTGTGATGTAAAGTTATAATCAAAGGTGATGTTGCGCGCTCCTATAAGCTCCACTGTTTCAGCATATGCTGAGCCCTTATATGATATTGATATTGCTCCAGTAGCATATTTTCCAGCAACAGATGAACCATAGATGACAAGTACGTTCTTCTTTTTATCCTTAGGTATCTCCTTAGCTATTTCAAGTGCCTTATTGTAATAGTCTTCTAGGAATTTTGCTAACTTTTTCAGCTTTCTCTTCAACACCAAATACCTTTCCAAGTAGTCTTATTATTCTAATGTTCTCATAAGGCATCTTGGTGTTAGTCTTACTCGTAATAGGTATGCCAAAGGCTAATACTGGTAGACCTAGCTCTTCAGCCTTCTTGAATACCGCTTCTTCCTTTTGTGTGAAGGATCCATGCCATAATCCCATGATTATCAAGTCAGGATTTAAGCTGGCTACAGTCTCCCAGTTGATTCCACGGTATACTGAGCTAACCTGCGTCTTTTCCCGAACCTCCTTGGGCAGGAATTGGTCTTTTGGAGTATACTTATCGATCCCAACAATTTTATCATCCAAGCCTAAACAATGTAGTATCTCAGCCCAATAGGAGCTCAGTACTATAACTCTTTCTGGTGGTTTGCTAAAGGTTACTATTCTTCCAGCTGAATCCATTATAGTTATTGTTTTCTTTCCAGTAGTTGTTTGAGAAGGTGTTAATTCTGGTTTGTATAGTAAAATTGCTGCCAAAGCCATCACTAAAGTAACAATAATAAGGTTTTCATAATATTCCCAATTTCACAATTAAAGACTGTAAGAAGAACAACTACGTTCATGAAATTCATAGTTTTACGCTGGCTAGGCGACTTAACTTTAACTATTGTGGCCACTCAGCATTACAGGTTATTATGCCACAGTGGAGATTAGATGTACTAGCTAAGAAAAATCTTTGCCTCATTTCTATTAATTATTAATGATTTGATTTCAGGTACGACATAGCATCTCCATAATCTTAGTGACTACACGTAGTATCCTTAAACCACAACTATAAGACCCGACGGAAAACCCTGTATGGGGAACGAGATGAGAGAGCTATGACTACAATAGCTTCATCTACAGCAGCATTAATCTTAATAATATTAGCCCTTACAGCTTGTCTCCTAGCATATACTTGGGTTAGTGTAGTAGCCAGTAGTTATATGAAAGTCTCTTCCAATGCAGGCTTTAGACTATACTCACCTATATTAATAAAAGTTGAAGCAGTAAGCGTTTATACAGTTAATGAGGAGTATAGGGTACGTTTAATCTTAAGGAATCTTGGGGAACAAAAGTAACCATTCTTGGCGCATTCTTGATAAAGCCTGATGGCACAAGAGAATTCTATCAAGCTCTTACACCTGTTGATGTACCAGCACATGGAGCAGGAGAAGTTGAAATTCCTATACCTAAGTCAGCTATCAACGGTTATGACAGTAGCACCAAATATAGACTAGATATTTTCTCATCAACCGGCATACTTATATCAGTAATATTATACGGTTCCTTATTTGAATAATTAAAAAACTGAGTAATGTAAGCAATTACTATAGAGCTATTCAATTTGTGATGCTAAGCATCCTGTTATAACAGCGATCCACCATATTTCTAGAAATAGTAATGATAGTAGTTTATCAGATGTAAGAATCCATGAGAAACCTATAGTGTAAGCTATTGTTAAGGCTATGTATAGTCTTGTTAATATCATAAAGTTAATGTCTTAATTCTCTTGTAATTCATTTTGGCTTGGTCAGCTTCTTTCATCCCTTAGTCCCCTGGGGCAATATTTCACTTTTGAATTCTCTTCTAGGTATACCGTGAAGTGCCGATACTATCTTAATTAATGGAGGTGCTATTTCTAGCATTTTGTATGATATGTAAGCTTCTCTAAAGCTTACGTCATGAGAGAATTCGTATATTAAGGCTAAGGTTAAAAGTGATGGCATATTTGTAAACCTTTTGATAAACGATTAAACACAAAAGTATTGATGAAACCGGTATAAGCTTTCTCATACTAACTTTATCACAGAGTAAACTAGCTATAGGAGGTAACGCTATAAGCACTATTGGTCCATCGTAAAGTACCCGATAGATTCACTCTACACTAAAACCTCTTAAGGTGGCAAGGTAGGGTAAAGCCGTTCTAACGATATTGAATGTGAAAATGTTTAATGTTAGCATAGCTAGAGCTAAGTGATATTTCTTCATAGACATTCATCCATGGGGGTTGTAATAACAGCAAGGATATTTAATTCTTCTTAACAAACACTATATTAGAATTCGCCTAATCGGGTTTTTATCATGGAATTTGTAGTTAAGCTTAAACCTATAGGTATAGTCCATGTAGGCATGAACGATGAAGATGTAATTATGTCCCTTGAGGGTGTTGAAGGGGTTGTTGAGGTATACCCTGAGTTTATTGAAGGCCTTGACGGGATTGAGGAATATTCACACATAATACTCATAACCTATCTTCATAAAACTCGTGAAGAACACCGTAGAATACTAAAAGTTAGACCTAGAAGATTCAGGAGATTCGGTATAAGAATCGATGATTTGCCTGAAGTTGGTGTTTTCTGTACAGACTCGCCTCATAGACCAAACCCGATAGGGCTTACCATAGTCGAGCTAATTAAGAGAAATGGTAGGTTCTTACATGTCAGAGGTTTAGACTTATTCAATGGGACTCCAGTATTAGATATTAAAGGCTATACTCCAGATAGGGTAATAAAGGAAATAAGAATACCAGAGTGGTATAAGACCCTGGAGAGAAGGATAGAAGAAAAGTTTGGGAGAAAATACACAATATAACAATCACCCCTCAAGGTAAAATGCTGAAATGTCCACTATCCTCTAGGAACCAAAGGCGGATGAACTCCACCTTACTGTATTCATGATCACTATTAACTTAATACTTATAACTCGATTTTTCCTCAAGATATCCTCCGACTAATGACGGGGTGATCTTATGGAGTGTAAACGTAGACTATACCTTGTAGGCCATAGCCACGTTGATGTGGCATGGTTATGGCCTATAGAGGAAACAAAACAAGTCATTAGGAAATTGTTTAATCACGTATTGGAGTTGATGGAGAAGTATCCGTATTTCACTTTTGCTCAGAGTACAGCTCTCTACTATGAATGGGTTAGCGAGGATAAGCAACTTCTTAATAGGATAAGAGAGTTCATTAAGAAAGGTCGATGGGAGGTTGTTGGGGGTTCATGGGTTGAATGCGATTGTAACATGCTGTCTGGTGAATCTCTTGTAAGACAATTCCTTTATGGATTAAGGTTCCTCAAAAAGTTGCTGGGTGTTGATGTTAAGGTTGCTTGGTTTCCTGATAGTTTTGGTATTCCAGCTACTATGCCTCAAATACTTAAAGACTGTGGAATAAGATACCTTGTAATACAGAAGCTTAACTGGAATGATACGGTTCTTCACCCTTACAACATCTATTGGTGGGAGGGGCTTGATGGATCTAAAGTGCTTACTTACCAGACTGTTGGTGGATACAGTGATGATCCAAGGGACATAGAGAATCTGAAAGTACTCTTCTTTGTTCTTAACCTAAGACAGCAATTGGATGACCTACTCCTACTCTATGGTATTGGTGATCATGGTGGCGGACCTACTGAAGACATGGTGAGAGGGGTTGAAGAGCTCTCTAGAAGACTAAGAGATTTTGGCATTATCGAGGTAAGGCATGTGAAGTCAGAAGACTACATGAGAATCGTAGAGGAAAGGTATGGTGAGAGAATACCTAAGTTTAAGGGAGAACTATACCTCCAATTCCATAGAGGAACATATACTTCCCAAGTTAAGCTTAAGGAGTACATAAAAAAATGTGAGTACTTAATTGAGATCTTAGAGAAAGCATTAACCATGAGATACCTTGTAAATGGTGAACCATACGATAAATCTAAACTTGAAAGCCTATGGCGAACGTTTCTCACAACACAATTCCACGATGTTCTAGCTGGCTCACTTTCCAAAACACCATACGCTCAATTCAGAAAAATACTCAACAATCTCGCCTTGAGACTTAAGGGTGAGGTAGAGGAAACACTAAAAAGCATAATAGAACACAATATTGGTATAGACCAGAGTAAATTCTCTGACAAATATGCTATACTAATCTTCAACCCGACGCCTAGAGGTAGAGAAGCCTTCATTGATCTCACAGATAAAGATACCAGAGTTCCCAAGAAAGGTAATTCCATAGTTAAAGTAAAAGTACATGGACTAAGCCTAAGTATGATACCCATGGACCACTTAAAAACCAAGAAAGAAGAAACCGATATAAAAGTTCTTGAAACAAGCGATCATGTAGTCCTTGAAAACAGGTATATAAGATTAGTTATTGAAAAGAGAAGTGGAAAAGTAACCAGCATATATAGTAAGGAATTGAACACCGAATACTTGGAAGGTAAAGGCTTAAGATTTGAAATATATGAGGACACTCCTATTCCGGGTAGAACTACTATGGGTACACTGAAAAAATTTTTTGACTTCGTCTTTGACTGTTGGGAGGTTTACGCCTTCCAATATCACGATAAAGTTAGATCTCATGAATTAGTGAAACCATTAACGGTTAAAGTGGTTGAAAATGGCCCTTTAAGAGCTTCAGCTCTTATTGAATACTTATACTCAGACCATGAAGGTAATTACGCTAGTATCAAGCATTACCTAAGGCTATATAGTGAAAAGCGGTGGATTGAGGGGATAGTAGAGATCGAATGGAAATGTACTCATAAAATGCTTAAACTATGTATGGACCTTAACTACTGGGTAGAGGATGTAGTTGTGGGTCAACCTTTTGGTCATGTGGCTAGGAGGAATCCTGCATCTCCATATTCTACACTTTTTGATAGATCTAAATGGGAGGCAAACTTTAATGGATGGATTGACTATAGTGATGGCCGTAGAGGATTATCAATAATATGTGCTACAAGATTCGGCTACGACTTAATGAATAGAACTATAAGGTTAACACTACTTAGAGCGCCAAGATTCCCACCCGAATGGGGCACTCCATGGTCGAAGGAGAATCAACAGAAACAGGAAGTGGTTGAACAGGAAAAACATTCTATTAAGTATTACATATACCTACATAGAGGCAACTGGATTGAGGGTAAAGTCCCAACTATCTCGGAGGATCTCATCATAGAACCTTATGTGCTCACAATTAAGGGAAAGTCTGAGCCCTTTAAAATGTGGTTTCTAGAAGTTAAGCCTGAAATATTGAGCATACCAGTTATCAAATTAAGTGAAGAAAATAACTACATTATATTAAGATTGGTAAACTATTATAATTGCACTCTCTCCGGGAAAATACAAATAGCCGTGAATAAAGCTAGAATAGTAGAAGCAACAATAGTCGATATGCTTGAGAGAGATAAAGCAATACTAAAACATCAAGATGGCGAAGTTGAAGTAATACTTAAACCCTATGAAATAAAAACTATTAAGTTAAGGATTAAACATAAAGTATAGACTAACTAATGTCATTATTCAAATGAGTTTGTTGCTGAAGTAAACTCTTCTACTATATTATTATACTTTATATTTGGGTTTAGAGAGTTTGTCCGAAGAGTGTAGTGACTTTATAGATAATAGAGCTGAACTTTTAAGAAGAACTCATGGCAGTTTAGAGGTTAAGCTTACAAAGCATCTTATTGAGAGATTTTATCAGAGAAAGGCTAGAGACTATAAAAGAATAGACCTAACACTGGTTAGAGACATAGTATATAATGTTTTAAGGGATGGAAGATACTATGCAACAGCATCTACAGTGATAGTCTATCATCCAACATATACTATAATTGGATGTTTCGATGGAGAACAATTAGTATTAAAAACCATAATCAAGACTAGCGATCTTGAAGAGAAACTAAGGAAGCCCATGAAGAAATCATACAAAATAGAATGGAAAAATATAATAATCCTAACCCCTAGTCGATCTCTCCATTAAGAAATGATTAATGTCTGTCTTTGAAGGGGTAACATCAAAGCTAGATGATATATACTTATGTCCTCTCTAGCCTAATGTGAGGTGCTAAGCAACGGTAAAAACTAAAAGAATAACAGACCTGTTTACTGGAATCTCAGTTGAAGTACCTAAAGGTTGGAGTTTAACATATGATAATATGGGCTTCATAACTGTATGTTCCTTCCCAGGAATAGCTAAGAGCTACTCCCTCACGATAACAAGGATTGAACTTGAGGGTACAGTATGAGAAGAGAAAAGGAAGAGTAGGCTAATATCTTATCTAACCCTCTTCTTAAACGCATGAGTCCAAGATGAAGGCACTAGTAATGCTATAGCGGGTATTAGCTCAAGTCTTCCCAACCACATATGTAATGCTAACAATACCCTACATACATCATTCAATTCAAATAAATTTAGATAACATGGACCCACGTTACCTTGAGCTGAAGCTACAGCTGATAACGATTGGAAGGGGTCATATCCATAAGCCGTTAAGATAGCCGTGCCAACAATTATACCTATAAAATATGCTGTGAAGAAAGTAAATAATCTAAGGACTTCGCCTGATTCAAGAATTTGTGAACCTACTCTAATAGGCTTCACAGTACCTGGGGGAAGAAATAAGGCTTGAAGCTGATTTGCCATAACCTTAATTGCGGCTACAATTCTTCCAACCTTTATTGCTCCACCAGTAGAACATAAATTGCCACCAATAAACATTAATATCAAAAGTATAAGCTTTGAAAGAGGGGGCCACATGCTTATATCAGCTGTAGTATAACCTGTTGTGGTCATAATTGATATTGTTTGAAATATAGCATACCTTACTGCATTATATAAGTCTATACCTATATGATGCATTAAGTCAAATACTATTAGAATGGTAGATATGAACACAAAGATTATAGCAGCCTTAACCTCATAATACTTAAGAAACCTTCTCAACCCGTACTTGAAGAGAACGTAATGTGCCAGAAAGTTCGTTCCACCCATGAAGGCAAAGAAGGCCAACGTCATTTCTACAGCAGGATTCTTGAAAGCAGCTATACTTGCTGTTCTTGTTGAGAAACCACCAGTAGCTAATGCTGTAAAGGAGTGTGTGACTGCATCAAACCAGCTAAGACCAAGCATTCTTAAAGCAAGAATGCAGGCTATAGTGTAACCAAAGTATATCAACCATATATTCTTTACTGTACCCCATGTTGACGCTCTAATTCTGACTTCTCTAGCTTCAGCAACATAAAGTCTCCATAAGGTAACGTCTCTTGTAGAGGCAGTTATAAACACTAAAAACAACATTATTATTCCTGTACCACCAAGCCATTGAGTTAGAGCTCTCCAAAAGAGTACTGATTTAGGGTTTCCCTCGATCACCTTGATAAGCGTCATCCCTGTTGTTGTAAAACCGGACATGCTTTCAAAGAATGCATCAACCCATGTCATTTTTATAGTGTAAACATAGGGTATAGCGCCAATAATGGCGACAATAATCCAGCTTATTCCGGAAATAAGTAATGCCTCACCTAGTGTTATAGCTCTTGGTGTTGGTAGAAATAAGCCTATAGTGAATGGTATACTAAAGGCAAGAGTGCTTGTAATCATGAATATTCTAGCCTCATAGAACTCGCCATACATTATTGCCACAATACCTGGCAATAGAAGAGTAAGCCCCATAATAGCAGCAATTCTCAATATAGCACTAAGTATTATTAGTATGCCTCTAGCGTAAACGCCCTCCTCATAATATGTCATCGGCAATTACACCTTAACCTTCGATCGACTGTACAGAGTCATCTCATGTACAGCATTATTGCGCTAAATGATATTTAAAACTTAAATTAAATAGCTCTATCTATAACATGACATAGACATTAAAGTGAAAGAAAAGAGAAAGTAGCATAATTAATTTGCTTTTGAATAGAAAGCTGAAAGCTACCTTATTTTTAATTGTTTTCTTTCTAGGTTTGATCCCCTTAAGCTCTCTTAGAATATGAAGAGTAAAAGATTAAACAGTTATGACGTGAAATTATAACATAGTGAACCTAAGTAATGAGTGTTTAAGGAAGACTAATATGTATAGGAATGTACCATCAGAGCTTTGCGTTAAATGTCGTGGAGGCAAATACCTTTGTGGTTTAGCTTATTGTCCTCTCCTTGTAACATATAGTGTAAAAATCCTTTCAAGGATTCTCAGGAATATAAGTAATGAAATTTACGGATCCTCGCCACCCTCAGTCTTTATTGGAAGAAAAGGCTATCCTTATGTAAGCATTGGTCCAGCATTACCTCCAATCATAGGTGATACGTCAATTTATGATATGCCTGAGCTTTGGCTTAACTATCCTCTTGATAAAATTCTAGAGTATCGTTATATGCTTATTAGAGGTAAAAGGATTATCAAAGTAGATAATATTAATGATAAAGCTGTTCTAAAACTACAAGAGCTAGCTATAACATTGAAGCCTATAAATGTTGAAGTATACTTAACCAAGCCTCCTAGACCTAGAGTAGTGTTTGATGAATATATGCCACCTTTAGGGCCTGCTTCGCCAATGAGGGATTTTAAGATTGCAAGTAATCCGGTTGGTGATAGGAGACTTGAGAAAGCATATTACGATGTGGATTTGAAAACTGTAGAAGGTGTAATATTTCTCTATAAGAGTAGGGTTCCAGTAACAGCTATTCATAGGCTGTTTAGTGTTGGCGGCTTGGGTAAAGGTAAACGTAGAAGGCTTGTACCTACAAGGTGGAGTATTACAGCAGTAGATAGTATAATATCAGATTATTTAGTAAGTGAGGTTAAAGAGAACCCGCTAATTAGCAAGTACTATGTTTTCATAAAGCATATTATGAAGAATTTATTCGTGGTCATACTTGCTCCTAGACCTTGGAGTTTTGAGTGGATGGAAGCGTGGTTCCCAGGCAGCACATGGAATCTCCATGGAAAAAGAGTAGAGATTGAGGGTGACTATGAGGGTTATACTGGTAGAGCATCTTACCCGGAGATTGGCGGATGCTATTATGCATCAAGACTTGCTGTAGCTGAAGCACTTGTTAGGATGAAGCGTCAGGCAACAGCAATCTTATGGAGAGAGATATATGAAGGATTCAATATTCCGGTAGGTGTATGGTTCGTTAGAGAATGCTTAAGGAAGGTACTAAAGGAGAAGCCTGTGAAATTTGATAGTGTTAGTGAGGTAATAGACTATATAGGTAAGTTTACGAGAATAAACATTAACACGTGGGTGAATAAATCATATCTTATGAAGATGTTACTCAAGCAGGAGGTTATAGATAAGTATCTAAGGTAGTATAGGTCATGGTCATATATAAGTCCATTAAAGTTGCTAGAGCCATCTCTAAGTCAGGACTACCTGATATAGACTACGCTTTAAACCCTTACATTGGATGTGAGCACTCATGTATATACTGTTACTCACCAGACTTCACAAGAAATAAGGAGGTCGCCTACAATTGGGGTTCGATAGTAGTAATTAAAGAGAATATAGCTGAGGTTCTAGAGAAAGAAATTAAAAAGCTGAAGAAAGGTACTGTAGGGGTATCAACAATAACGGATCCTTATCAGCCAATAGAGACTAAAAAAGAATTAACGAGGAAGTGTCTAAAAATATTAGCAAGCCATGGATTTAAAGTATCAATACAAACAAAGTCAACATTAGTGTTAAGAGATAGTGATATAATTGAACCAGAACTCTTTGATGTAGGAGTGACAATAACAACAATGAGAAGGAATGTTGCAAAACTTATAGAACCAAATGCTCCACCACCAAGAGCTAGAGCTAGAGTGCTAGAGTACTTCACTAGGAAAGGTGTTGAAACATGGCTATTTCTGGGGCCAATAATACCCGGAATAAACGATGATAGAGAACAACTAGAGGAAGTGGTAAAGACAGCAGCAGAGATAGGAACATACATAATCTATGACAAACTCAACATAAAACCGTTATCCCTGAGCAATATGAAAAGGAAGTGGCCCTTCAAAATAGAGTTAAGAGAGATTCTAAGACTATGTCAAACTAAACAATATTACGAAAAACTCATGAATACAATAAATGAATTATGTAAGAAATACAGTGTTAAATGTAAACCTGCATTTAAGTATAAGTTTCCTAGAAACCTCCTAGATTATATGTCAAAATAATCTTTGTTCCATTACATCAAGCATTACATTAATAAATAATTATGATGTATGAAGGTTCGCTAATGTAATGTGGCTTTTTTGAATCTTTAATTAACCCTTGCTATATGGGGTCTGATATTATGCTTAGAGGAAGAATGTGCAGTTTGGGTAAGGACTATTCTGATAGCGGATTTGACAGGGGAGAAAATAACAAAGCAACCTTTAAGCTTGAAAGTTACAAGGACTTCCCAGAAGATAAGGGCTAAACTCATGAACGCTCTATAGGCTAGTAAAACCATAAAGTGTATATTGGAGTATGTCTTCTTAGAGATAGAGAAAGAAGTTTACATAGAAACCAACACTCTACCTTATTAAAAGCATCTATGAAGGCTAAAGAGTTTATCCTTAACTGGTATACCTCATTGGAGGAAGGTCTGACTCGGATACTAAGGGTTAAACTATTTATCTTTGTCTTCGTAATTCTTTTTAGGCTTTTATCTTGTACCATGCTCTGATGTTGTATATACATCCAGGGTCTGGTGCTAATGCGTCGTCAAAGTAGCTGTAGGCTCTTGCTCTACAGCCTCCACAAATATTCCTGTATGGGCATTCTCTGCAGAAGCCTTTCAGATTATCTCTATTCCTGAGGGCGTTGAGAAGGGGATTCTTACTCCAGATGTTAGTGAATTTTTGTTTCCTAAGAGTGCCGACCTTTATGGGCATAAAGACACATGGCATTACGGTGCCGTCTGGGTCTAATGCTGCATATATTCTTCCGGCACCACAACCACCAATAAACTCAGCTAAAGCCTTAACTATGGGGTCTCCACCTACATAGAAATGTGTAGGGGCGACTTCTGTTTCTCCACTTAGTTGCAGAGCTACCCTACCATACTGGGGTGCTGTTGATAGTATCTCTATACCTCTCCTTTTCATCTCTTTATATATGAACCTCATGAACTTCTCTCTTTCTATGGGGTCTAAGTCTGCCTCAGTTATATCCTTACCTCTACCTGTAGGTATAAAGTTAAAAAACACAACCCTCCTTACGCCAATGGACTCAGCTAAATCTAATATGTCATCTACTTCATCATAATTATACTTAGTTAGTGTCACAGCCATTGCATGTGTTATTCCAAGTTTAACAGCATTCTCTAATGCCTTTACAGCTCTAGCCCATGAACCGTTTCTCCCCCTGAACTCATCATGCTTTCTAGGATTAGCGCTATCAACAGATATTTCGACGTAGCGCAGCCCAGCCTTAACGCTTTTCTCCAGGTACTCCATGTCGGCAAATAGCCATCCATTACTTGCAGCAGCAACGTATATCCCTCTTGAGGCTAACTCTCTAACAATATGTAGAAAGTCTGGATGAATTGTCGGCTCCCCACCGCTCAAAGCTACAGCTGCAACACCAGCTTCGTCAAGATCATTTACCACCTCTATCTTCTCCTCCAATGATAATTCGTTCCTTAATAGCATGCCAGCTCTCTGATAGCAATGTTTACATCTTAAATTACATAGGTTAGTGAAGTTCCACACTATAAGGAAAGGTGCTGGTAGCTTTTGAGGAACCGTAACACCGTAATATGCTAATCCTTTCAGTACTAGTGTTACACCTCTCCTTAATGCAGGGTCTCTTAGGGCGTTTTTAGCCTCCTCCTCCTTACCCCTCAACACTAGGAAGCCCAACTTCAGTAAGCCCTCAATTAAGAAACTTAAGAACCTGGTATTCACATTACAAGCTACATGTTCTCCTGCATATAAGGAGAGGACATGATATAGTATGGGAGCCCTCACTACCTTGCGTTCATGATATAAGCATTCAGCATTACATGATGAAATATATAGTAACATTCTTGAAAGAGGATTCCCTAAAAACAGTCTGAGCGTAGCGAGTAGAGTACCTATACCTCCTCTCTTAGATTCTATGGTTTCTCACCTCTAAGGAGCTCTTTAAATACTTGGTAAACTTCCTTAAGGAGTATAGGTAATAGATCCTTTAGCCTTCCATATCTTAGCTCACGCCATATAAACTCCCATCTCAAATAAAACTTTCTATAAGCAAGCTTCAGCATTCTCTCAAGCTGTTTAGCTGTAAAATAGAACCCCCTCATAACAGGCTTTATAGTAGTGTAATGTTCCCAGTTCCAGTCGGTGATAAGGTTATTCCTTAACGCATAATCATATATTGGTGTTCCAGGGTAAGGAGTTAGAGCAGTAAATTGCACATAATCAGGTTTCAGCTTAACGGAGAACTCTATAGTATTTTTCATATCATCTAAAGTCTCCCATGGAAACCCTAAAATAAATGATGCTGTGGCGAAACCCCCTACCTCCTTCACTAAATTGAAGGCCCTAACTATTTGATCCACACTTATACCCTTACCTATCTTATTTAGAGTTTCTTGAGAAGAAGATTCAACACCAAAATATAGTGCTGTACAACCAGAATTATATAGCAATTTCAGTATATCCCTGTCAACATGATCCACTCTTGCGCCACAAGCAAACTGGATATCTATTTTTCTCTCCCTCATTTCATTTATGAAAGCTTGAACGAACTTCCTGTTAATTAATAGTTCGTCATCCGAGAAGACTATATACCTGACATTGTACTTGTTTACTAGGTATTCTATTTCATCGGCAACATTCCTTGGTGAACGAAATCTTACACATCTCCCCCAAAAATAGGAAGTAGAGCAGAAAATACAGCCATAAGGGCAACCCCTACTAGCCATAACATGGGCTAGTCTTATCTGTTTACCAAATACAGTATAATGCTCCATTGGTAGTAGGTGTCGAGCAGGCCAAGGCAGCTCATCCAGATTCCAAATATGGGGTCGAGGTTTAGTAGTGATGATTTTTCCATCCTTATCTTTAAATGCTAAACCCATAATATTCCTTAAGGCCTCTCTATCTAGGCCTCTCTCCTCCAATAGGTTTATCAACTCTAATGTTGTATATTCCCCTTCACCTCTCACCACCACATCTGCACCATGATTAAGAGCCTCTTTATACATGAATGTTGGGTGAATACCTCCAACAACTACTGGTATATCAGGATATAATCTTTTTAGTATCCTAATCGTGTCATAAGCCTTGGGCGCCATAGGAGTCTGTATTGATAAGCCAATAACTTCAGGCTTCCAAGATTTAACTATGTGAAGAAACTGATCTCGGGTGATCTTCAATGTGGGCGAATCAACAATCTTTACTTTATGACCATAATTCTCAAGAACTGAAGCAATCCATGCAAGACCAAGAGGTGGAGCATTAATACCTGTGACACGGTATATCTCTAACTTGTGGATGTCTGGTGGAAGGGCTAACAATACCCTCAAGAGTATACCCCATTAGAAAGAGCTAGCCCGTTGATAGTTAAGTATGTTTGAAGATGATTCAAGAAGAAAATTGATGAAACCCGAAGGTTTAGAGTTAAGTATATTGTACGTATATGGTAGTTGTAGCTTTCTTTAAAGGTGGGCTCAACATTACCAACTCATCCCATTCTCGAGGTATATAACCTAAAAATGCCTTGAGGATGTGTGAGTACCTATTTACCACATATAATACATATTTAGCTAGTATTATAAGATGGGTAAACGTGCAATGGTTAATGAAAGCTGAGATCCTATTAAATAGTTCATTTAGGAGCTTAGGGTCTTCCTCTGCTAACTTCTTGAGGACGTAAATTACGTTTATATTTATTTCATCACCCTCGATACGCCCTTTAATATAAAGGTATAAGAGGTTGATATTAGTAATCTCTCTACAAGCGCTAGTATTCATTGACTTACAATCTAAATGATCAAGAAAGACGTCAGGTTTTATATAAAAGATACTACCCTTTCTATATACGAATTTCAAATAATATTCTACATCATTTAGTGAGAATATTTTAATCTCCTTACAACAAAGTCTTTTGCATATCTTCCAAAACTTTCTTACCTTATATTCATTTAGC
>Ga0190367_1000126_pt1 | contig 59972 bp, 86 predicted proteins | sample 4872181011_MG_FD_171838 | JGI IMG/M metagenome (GOLD analysis project Ga0190367, IMG submission 171838) | Hydrothermal vent microbial mat bacterial communities from Southern Trench, Guaymas Basin, Mexico - 4872-18-10-11_MG | ecosystem: Environmental > Aquatic > Marine > Hydrothermal vents >... | reverse complement strand
GTACTAACTTCATGCTATTATATATATAACAAAGAATTTAAAATTTGTCAAGTAGAAAATTTTATGTTATCATAGAAGGTGTCATTCCCCTTCCTAAAGGAAGGGGTCTTCTATATGAAAGATAAAAAATTAGAAAGAAAAATATATCAATCTTTAAAAGAAAAACTTGAAAAGACAAATATTTATGAAAAGCTTAAGCAATTTTCAAATACACCAAGAGAAGAAAGAAAAGTAAGACAAAAATTAAATGAAGATATAGAAAAAATTTTAGTTAAAGGAACAAGGAAAGTTTTATTAGAATTAGTGGGAGATGAAAATAAAATTGCTGAAAGCTCACCAATATGGATTAATGAATATGCATCCTTGACCGATGTAAATTATGTTTTTGAATACAATAGTAAATATTATGAAGTAGGAATTGTGTTATTATCCCAAGATATAGTAGTAAAAATTTGGGAAGCAGGGGAATTTTGGTTTAAAATGTGTTTGTATTGTGAAGGTAAATTAACAAAGGAAGAATATGAAGAAGCAGAAAGAAAATATAGAGAAGAAATAAAAGCAAACTTGCTATGAAAAATTGTAAAAGAAAAAAGGGTAACCAAGCTGAGCTTTGGGTTCAAAAATTTCTTGAAAAACAAGGGTGGATTATTCATAGAGCAAGGCAAAGTTATTACCAAGTTGGTAAAAAGGTTTTTACAAGGAGTAATGATATTTTCAATTGTTTTGATATAATAGCCAAAAAAAGTAATGCATGCACAAGGTGGATACAAGTTGCAGTTGGCTATAAAAAATCTCACAAATTAAAAAAATTTAAACAAATTGTACCTAAAATTGTGGGTTGTGGTGATGTGTTTGAATTATGGCTTAAAACAAAAAGTAGTGAGTGGAAAATATATGAGTTTAATTTAAAAAAGAATGATTTTGTAGAAATAGGTAAAATTGAGAGGGGGAAATTTTATGCAAGACAACTTGAAAGAACCTCTTGAAATCAAGTACTTTATTCCTTTTGAAAGGCTAAAAGAAAATAATGGTTATTATTGTTTAGAAGGTTTATTTAACTTTAAAATGCAAATTTCAAGGAATGGATATATACGTATATTTTTCCCTCAAGATGGAACAGTTAAACCAAACATAATTGCAATTGAACCTGCTAAACGGTTAAAAAATGGTTGGGGATTTAGAAAAGCTTGGGGTGATATGGAATATCAAATAAAAGTGAGTCCATACATTGTTGTTAGTGCTTCTTTAAAGGAAATTTTTAAAATGGAGGAAGTGAAATAAGCTGGTGTTAATCATGAATATATTTGAGCTTTTATGGAAGCTTGGCAGGATTAAGCATATTAAATTTTTCCAAGAAACTGCTTCCTCAAGTAGCCATTGCTTTGTTAAATTACCTAAGGATTTACCTAAAAATTTTTGGGGGAGGAAAAAATTAAATAAAATAGAGCTTGGTGAATTCGGTTGGAAACTTTATACAGGTAGAAGTGTTTTAAATTCAAAAGAATTGGTTTCTTACTTTGTAGTGTTGGCATTACACAATGGGGTATTTAAAGATTTCTTGGATTGTCTTGAAGGCAGAGGAATAGTAATATCTAATCCAGTGATAAAAAATATAAACAATTGCTATATAGATCATCAATCTTGCCCGCATTTGTACGGTGATAAATACCATATAGCAAGTTTCCTTGCCGACCTTCTTGAATATTGTTTGGATAATAAAATTTCAATACACATAGCCAATGATAATGAGGATTGGGAAGAACCTGGTATAAATGTAAAATATATTAGAGGAGAACGGTTTTTTATTTTAGAAGAAAGTTCCTTTTATATTGTGCAAAATGGAAATTATTATGTTGTTTACTATTCATTTTATGGAAAACTTGATAAGGGTCTTGACTTTAAATTTAGAGTTGCCTTCCATGATGAAGAGTTAAAACCAAAATTTCCAGAAAATATTGAAATAAAAATTACCAATAAATGTAAAATGAATTGCCCATATTGTTATGAAAATTCAACACCAGATGGTAAACATGCAAACCCTAATTTTGTTGAGAATTTTTTAGATAAACCAATAGAAATAGTTTTCGGGGGTGGTAATCCTTTACTTCATCCAGAAATATTTAATTTCCTTAACCATAAAACCTATTTCAAAGCAATAACTGTAAATGCAAGCTTTTTAAAAGATTTTTATTATAAACTTCCTTGCAAAACCATAGGGCTTAGTTATTCAAACCTTAAAGATACAATTATTGCAGCACAAAAAGCAAGTGAGTATGCAAAAGTAATAGTACATTTCATAAATGGGGTTCATACTGAAAAAGAAATTATAGAATTCCTGGAAGAAGCAAATGAATATTCTGAGTATTTAGTGGAATCTATATTAATTCTTGGATATAAAGATGTTGGCAGAGGCAAGAATTTTAAAACCAAAGAATTTATGAAATATGAAAATTTAATAGAAATTTCCAAAAAATACAAAATACCATTCATTTTTGATACACTTGCAGTTAAACAGTTAAAAATTAAAGAAAAGGAAGATAAAAAAGTGCTTGATCTTTTCTTTGGCGGTGATGATGGTGAGTTCTCAATGTATTATGATGCAGTGGAAAATATATATGGTAAATCTTCATATCATGTTAGGAAAGGACAATTTTGGGTTAATGAAAGTAGATATATATCTATAACAGACTTATTTAAAAAAGTAAAAAAATTACTGTAGGGGGGTGGATATGTTAAAATGTGAACTACCCTATCCTAAAGGATAGGGCTTCCCGCTTCGCAGAGGAAACTTGCCCTGTATTACCGCAAGTGTAGTAATACAGGGTAGGGGTTTCCTCTCCACGGGCGTAAATTCGGGGTGTCCCGCCCCTACTATTTGTAATCCTCTCTCAAGTATATTGAGAGAAGCATTGTAATCCCTATCAATTTTACCAAATTTATATTCTTTACTTGTACCTCTTGGGTTTACTTTGACTACTATCTTACCAGCTCTTTGCCTTTATTTAATTTCATTATTTTTCTTCTAATTTTTTCCTTTTCTTTAACTTCATTTACTGTCAATGAATGTTTTCTTCGATTTAATTTTTCTTGAAATTCTATTGCTAATTTTGCTTGTTCTTTTTTAACTTTAAGATATGGAAGAAGTAATTTTAATATATAAACTGCTTCAGTTGAATTAGCAATCCAACACCACTGAGTTCTATGATTTTTTCTTTTATCTGCCTTTTTTGAAAGACGCCCAACCTTTAAAACATTATAAATATATTGAATTACATCTTTATTGGTATTTGTTATTTTAATTTCAAGAAAATAATGAGGCATTTTCATATCTTTTCTTTTTTGTTTGAGAATAGATATACATCCCTCCCCATCAAAAAATCCGCTGATATATATAATATCTTTTTCAGAAGTTATCAGGGGAAATTTTTTTAGAGGCGGATATCTAACTCTTATTTTTTTCAAACATTTTGGACAAGTAGCCCAATAAGGATGTCTCCCTTTATAATTCCATTTATAATTACAATATTTACATCGTACAATCATGATTATTGATTTAAATTTTTTTATTAGGATACAGCCTATATTTATAACTTAACATCATTTTTTCTTTTCTCCTTGACTTTCAACGTATTTTATAAGGGTATCTAAACTTACTTGCCCTGTTGTCGCAACAAAATAACTATCACTCCAAAATGAATCCCCCCATAGCATCTTTTTTAATTTGGGAAATTCTTTACGTAGATACCTTGCAGTAACCCCTTTTAACATATTTATAAACTTTGATAAACAAAGTTTAGGTTTGGCTTTGAAAAGTATATGTATATGGTCATCACCTGTATTCATATTTATTATTTCAACCTCGTATTGGTTAGAAAGTTTTTGTATTATTTCATAAAGTCTATTTCTTACATCTTCATATTTTAAAGCCTTTCTGCGATATTTCACTACCAAGATAAGATGATAATTTAGATTATATACAGAATGAGAACTTCTATCTAACTTATACCTCATTTGGTTACCCCTTATATAGTATAACCAAATTTTTGCTTGTTGTCAATGGAAAGAATATGATATAATAACATTGTCATCCCCTTCCTGAAGGAAGGGGACTTCGGAGGAAGTTAAATCATTGTTAAATTTTTTGGAAGCTATTGGGTTAATTGAAGAAGCAATAGGAGGTTGAAAATGCGGATACAAAAACTAAAAGTTAAAAACTGCCAATATTTTTATGAAACCGAATTAAATTGTAATTTAGTAAATATCCTTCTTGGCTTTCCAACCACTGGTAAAACTATATTTCTTAAAGAGTTAATAGAAATACATTCTAATGAAAGTTTTTTGAAATTTGAATCTTCAAGTAGCCTTCAAGATATAGTTTATTTTAGCCCACTTGAACAAACGATTATTGAATCAAACCCAGTTTGCAGTGAAGATATAGCATCACTATCAGAACGTTTATATGAAGTTGATTATGAATATAAAGAGGAAATAAACTATTTTATTTCTGAATTTAAACAGAATTTAATTGAGGGTTCTTTTAGCATTAGTAAATTGGGTACTTCACTGTATTATTTGCTTGAGTTTCTTGCCACGATATATTACAAAAACAAGATATTTCTAATTAACACCCCTGAAATTTTAGTGTATCCTCCTAACCAAAAATATTGGTGTGAAAGATTGGGTAGGTTTTTAAGTAAAACCAACAATCAATATTTCATTGAAACAAATAGTGAAGCAATAGTAATATGGTTATTGGAAAATGTTGGGGCTGATAAAGTAAATATTTTTTGGTTCACCCGTAAAGAGGGAGAGAAAACAAGGATTTTTGAAATTAAGGATAAAGAAAAATTAGTAATGGATTACCTTTGTGAGTACACAATTTGGTTTCATCATTATGTGGAAGAAAATTTAAATGAATTAATATAGGTTATTTAGCCAAAAGTTTAACCATTTATCTAAATTTTCCTTAAATCCATTGCATATATATTTTCTACCATCCTTTAAGCATAGTTCAACTTTTCCTATTGTCTCCAAAAACATGATATTATTTCCCATGCTTTTAAAAAAATTTAAAACTTTCATTTTAAAAAGTTCCCTGTCAGGATTTGCAATTTCCACCATAACCCTATATTTTTGATTTTTATCATAAATTTTTAATTTATATATCCCTTCCTTTTGTTGCATAAGTCTTAATATATCACTTTCACGTAATTTTTTCAAGCAAAAATTTTATTTTTTTACATTTCATTCTTTTGTCAAGTCTCATGTATTTGACTATATTTTTTTTATTTATTACCCTATACTTGGGTTTATTTTGAAACTATAGAAAAGGGGGGATTGGTTGTGGCGGATATTTTAGAGCAGGTTTCTAAATTTAGATTAATGAATGTACCCGTAGGTAAGGGTGTTAATTACTTTTTAGGTTTCGCAGTAAATGATGCACTATTTGTTGCGGGACGGGAATTAATGAAGAAAATAACTGGTGATGAGGCAGGGGAACAAATTATAACAAACTTGCCAATATTGAATGTTGCTATAGCTATTGTTTCGGAACTTGATGCAGTAAGAACATATATAGGAGATAAACTTGCAGATTTAATAGCAGGTACTGCAATATCAGTTGCATTATACAGGGGCTTTAGGCTTGGTTCCTACATTAACCAGTATCTTGGCACTGGTGAGTTTTCACCTTATGAATTTGGCGAGATAAAAGATTTTGGTCAGCTTGAAGTTTCAGAAGAGTATCCAGAGCTTGAGCAACCTGTAATGCCACAGTTACCTTCCACTGAGGAAATCAGTGGTACTGAAGAAGAGGAAGAAGTTTCACCAGAAGAAATAGAATTATCCAGGTATGCTTTAATAACAGGGAAAGGTTTATAATCTAAATAAGGGGGTGTAAAAATGGCTGAGGCTGAAAAAGTTACGGGCTTAACCGAGAAGGAAAGGGAAGAGTTTATTAATAAGATGGAAAAGCTTGCCATCCCGCATAGAAGACAATTAAAGTTTGTACCCAATGATAAGCAATCATTAGATTTAAGTAATTATGGTTTAATAACTCAAATAGATTTGGTATTTCATATATTCTATACTACTGGGGCAGCTCCTTCACCTAATCAAGATGCAGTATTAAGAGCTATAAAAGATATAAGGTTATATGTTGGAGGTCAAAAAGATTATATTTCAGGTGATCCAAGATTGATATGGCACTGGCTTAATATGTTGCACAATGGTATTTTAAGAAAAGATGAAGTTATAACTGCCGCTAACCAGGCTACGCCAGTTGAAGCATTATTTGATTTCCCTATACACATTGGTATTATGGATTATAATGACCCCTATGACTTCTCTATGTTCATAGCTGCCCAGCAAGAAAGTTCTGTAGTTCTTGAAATCACATGGGCAGATGCTAATGCACTTGGCACTGATTATACAATAACAAGTGATAGTTATGTTGAAGCTACAGTTTATTGGTTAGAGCCGCCTAAGGATATTGATCTTAACCTCCTGTTCCCACCTGAGAGAAGGTTATATCCAAGATTTGAATTAAGGAAAGTATTAATTGGTAACCAAGTGTATGATTCTATGAATCTAAAAACAGACTTACCAACCAAAATTATGTTGAATAGAATAGGTGTTATAACACTTGATAGCAATGGTAATAGGAGAGATGATATTGTAACAGAGCTTGGTATATCCAGGACTGTTGCAACTGAAACACCATATCACAAAACTTGGGGTGCATTAAGGGTTGAGACCAAGAGGAGACACAGAATACCTTTCGATACTATTGGTGTAGTTGATATACCTGGTGTTGATTTAACAAAAACCAAAGTAGGTGCTATGTCTATGGGTATAAACCTTAGAGGTTATAGTAAAGGTGATATTGAAATAGGCTTCTCTACAACATCGGCAGGTATTGGTGGAACTATTAATGTAATATTCTACGGCTTAAAGAGGGCAAGCAAGTAAAAATTGAATATACAATAAGCAGGCGGGTGGGTGGGTATCACCCACCCGTTTTTCATTGAAGGAATAAATCAATAGAAAAGGGGGGGGTAAATAATGGGCTATTTAATAGTAGCATTAATAGGCTTACTTGCTTTATTGAATTATCTAAGAAAAAGCAAAATTATTGGTAAACAATTACCAGCGGGCAAAAAAACTGTTACTGTTAAACAAGCACAAGAAGTGAAACAAATGAAATTTGGTGATTGGCATGTTTTCTATTTTTGGAATCCACAAACTGGTAAATGGGGTTATGTATTCTACTTCTCAAGAAAAGCAGAAACATATACAATACCTTTTGAATATGTAAGGAAAATTAGAGGAGCAATTAAAGATAAAAATTGGGCAAAAGCCACTTCATTATTGCTTAAAGTAATTAAAGAATATCCAAAATACTATAAAGTACAAGAGGCAGTTAAAGTTTAATTTTTAGTTTTGAAATTGGGGAGGAGGTGATTACTTTGCCACTTTCTTATAGTCAATTAAAAAGTGCAATGCAGCAAGTTGAAGCTATTTTAAATAGAGTTGGATTAAGTAAGCATGAAGTTGTTTTTGGTGATAAAAATAAAGTAAAAAAGAAATTATATAAATTAAGCCCTAAAGAACTTGATGAGTTATATACTTTAGTTAAAGGCATCCTTGATACTGTCCCAAGCTATTTAAAGTCAACCGTATCGGTTTATAAACCATTGCTTACTATGGTTATTGAAGTAAGGAATAAAAAATATAAAGAATTATTCCAACAACCAGAACAAGTAACAAGCTACCTTACTGCAGGTATGCTACCACCTGGTATAGCACAAGCTACTGAACAAGTGTTAGAAACAACGCAAAAAGTCGCCAGAGAAGTTAAAATAGAAAATTTAGAAGATTATGCAATGTATGGTAGAAGTCTAAAATTATATGACGGCTGGACAAGAAATAAACATTTAAATAAATATGTTAAAGAATTACAAGGCTATTTAAAAGCAATGGGTTATTACGATTATGTTGTTGATGGAAAATATGGGCCAATAACTGCAAAAGCAGTAAAAGAATTTACACAAGATTTTTATGATGTATTTGAAATACCAATAACTGATGTTGCAACACCTAAGGTAATACTTGCAATAATTACTGCATATAACAAAGGATTAACTAAAGATAAAATTAGGGCATTGAAGAAAAAGAAAAAGGGAGAGGAAGAAGCAGAGGAAGAAAAGAAACCCAAGAAAGAGAAAAAATTTGATATAACCAAAATAATAGTACCTGCAGTGATTGCTCTTGGTGCCTTAATGTTATTGGCGGCAGCGGGGAGGTGAAAAATTATGGCTGATTTGGGAGATGCCCTTAAAATAGTATTAATAGGCAAAGCTGTGCAAACAACTGGTCTTGATGATGCCATGAGTGAGTATGTAAAAGAAATTGTAGAAGAGGTTTCAAAAGATGAAGCATTAAAGGAAATAGCCAATGAAGCTCTAAAAAGAGAAGCAGGCATAACGCTTGACGCTTTGGATGCTGCACTTAAGAAAAAAGAGTTTGGTAAATTATTAACAAAAACTTTAGTTAAAAAAGAACTACAAAAAATAGCCAAAGAAGAAAAAGAAAAATTAAGACGTAAACAAATGGCACAACGTAAAGCAGAAGAAGCTGCTGAGTATGAAAGAAGATTAAAACGTTACTTACAAACAAAACCAGAAACAAGACCTGGGGCAAGACCAACTACAACCCCAACTGGTAAAACACTTGCTGAATTAAGACGAGAAAGAGAAGAAACCGCCCCAGGAAGATGGCGTCCACCTTATGAAAAAGAAACTAATATAGAGGCACTACTTAAAAATCCACTTGTTATAGGTGGTATATTGCTATTTTTTATGATGTTTATGGTGTTAATGCTAAAAAAATAGAAAGGAGGTGTATTTTATAAATGCCAGTACCAAGATTTGAACCAGGTTTACTTGAATATAGCCCAGAAAGAAGGAAAGAGGCAGTAGTTGCAAAAAATCTTGAAGAGTTTGCTAAACTTGGTGGTAGTTTAAAATATGGTGATGGTTTTTCATGGGGCAGACCTCAATACAGAAGATTTGTAGAGGAAATGCAAACCTATTTAAAAGCACTTGGTTATTATACTAAAAAAATTGATGGTCTATACGGCAAAGGGACAAAAATGGCAGTAATGTTATTTGGTAGGGATTATGGCTATAGTGTTGGTGATGGTAGTGTTGCCCATCCAGCGGTTATTCTTAAAATAATTGAAGTTTATAATAAAGTTGTAAAAGGTAAACCAACAAAACTTGAAAGAGCTAAAAGATGGGTAGAGGAACATAGGGAAGAGCTTGAAAAAAGAAGAAAGGAATTGGAGAAAAGAAAAGAAGAAGAAAGAAGAAAAGAAATAACCAAAAGAGAAGAAACATTTTTAGCTAAACTTACAGAAACATTAAAACGACCTGAAGTTATCATTTTACTTGGTGCTATTTTGGTGGTATCATTAATAATGGCTTTCTCAAAATAAACAAAGATTAAAGGAGTATAGCCATGCCTGAAATGGAAATTAAAGGCATACCCGTTGAATTGTATATAAATAAAAAAGATATAACGGAAGTATTACGTTTTATTGATGCAAGCTATTTTAAAAATATACAAATATTTAAAGCGGTTGGGACTTTATTACCAAACCTAAACCATGTACAAACAATAGATGTGTTACTTTCACTATATCCCAACATGTCTTGCATACAAAATGTTATAGAATTTTACGATATATCAGATGGTACTGATAGAGCAATAAATGTTGCAGTAGCAATAGATAAATATCCAACCTCAATAGAAGATTTTGATGTTAAACCATATACCTTCTATGTATCACAAAATATAGACAAACTTGAGCTTGAATTAAATAATTTCATAAAATCACACCTTGTTTTTATTAGATTTCAATATGATCCCGATAATTCCCATGAGATAGTTAATCCAGATCTTGTTTCAAATAAAATTTTAATAAAAACAAAAGCAATATATGTACCAACCAAAACATTACACTCTGTTTATAAAGTGCTTTTCGATTGTAAGCGTCAAGATATTGTTAATAGAATTGATGAACTAAGTGCTACTGAATCAGGTTATAGGTTATCAAGCTTTATTCCAAGACCAGAAGAATTTGAAGCACCCGCCAAGCCTCAAGTGCCACCAACACCAATATGGTTTGACCCTGCTAATGATAAACATTATAGATGTACTACATGTAAAGCGGAGTGTTTTATTAAATTTGATTCAGTTAATGGAGATATAGTTAACTATGAATTTAGAGACCCCGCAATCGTAAGTAATTCAAGTCATGCATATTGGGGTTACATGTATCACCAGTGTGCTTTATTGCATAAAATTTATGATTTAACAAGTGCTAATAATCTTGAAAGCTTAGGGGTAATTGAGCAGGTATGAGCGAAAATACTCTTGCAAAATTTAAAATATATAAACTTCTTGAATGGTACTTTAAAAATAATATTTCTTATAATTCTTTAATTGATTTCCTAATACACACAAGAAATATTAAAAAAGGCGTGGTTGATTACAAATTCAACCTTGCACAAGGGCAAAATTCAGTATATTTATTTTCATTACCTGAGGAAAAATTATGTTTACAAAAGCAATACAAAATTGCTAATTTAACTACCAATACTGAAGTGGAATTTTCTATAAAAATAGATGACTTTTTGGGTGATTATGATAGCCCACCAAATTTAATAATGCCCGATGCTATTGAAACTGGTGAATTTAAATTACCAATAAAGGGATTTTTTGTAATAGTTGGATTAAAAAATAATTCCACAACCAATGCTATGGTTAAATTCAAGGTTGATAGCTTATTAATGAGCTTTGATTTTTATGAAGAAACCTTTTATCCATTCATTCAATTATATATTGATTCAATAAAAGATAGACTAAATATATTAAGTAGAGGTAAGGTTTTGGATAGGAAACCACCAAACTTTACATACAAACCTTATGGTAAGCCTGTTAAAGGTGCTTTGCCTGAATTAAAATATACATACACTTACCAATGCGTTGAGTGTAAATCAGTAATTAATGTTGAATTTGACCCAGTAACGGGCAATATTGCTAATTCAATATTTATTGATGCATACCAATATAATCTTGGTGATTTAAATGAAGAATACTTAGCATTTTGGGAGTATGGACACTATAACTGTCCATTGCTTCAATACATAAATTGGAATGATTTTCAATTGGGTTTGTTAAATAATGTTATAGTTCAAATTTAAGGGGGTGTAATTAATGGCGATAAAACAAAAGTATATTTATCGTAAACTTGGTAGAGAGGATATACATGTAGGCACTGGTAAAGCAACAGTAACTTTACCTAACGGGCAAACTGTGGAAATAAATAAATTAAATATGCCAAGATATATTGAATATAATGGCACACCAACACCAGATATGTTTGACCCTCCCCTATATGTAGGTGAAGCAGTGGCAGTTAAAAATACTTCTACAGGCGAAGTAATACTGTATGTTTGGGATGGTAATGATTTTATAAATGTAACTACTGGTACTGGTACTGGTGGTGGGGGTACAACACAGCCCGAAGATTATTATCAAGCTCCAGAAGGTTTTATGGCAAGAGCGTGGATATATCGACGTTCGGGATGGTTAAGTAACGGTGTTTTTACTGGTGCAAATTTAGCTGAAAAAAATTACATTTTTCATATACTTGATGATGAAGTAAACAACTGCATAGAAATTTTCAAGCGAGAAGCAACCCTGCCTCCAACTGAACCACCATTTGTTTGGGGTAAAAGATACTCATTATCCAATGATATTGTGAATGGAATTTTTGTAGGAGAAGTTTTGCCTAATGGATTATTAATTTCACACTATCGCCATGTAGTTAAGCCAGAATACCCAACTGGCAACACAACCATTGGCTTATTATGCATAGATGCTGGTTCTGGCGATTTTGTAACACAAATAATATTAAGCGATGCCTTAAGAAAGGAAGATTATAGTCATCAACGATTCCAAAAATTTCATAAACTATCCAATGGCAATCTATTGCTTGTAAGTAACAGAGGTTTAGTGGCTGAATTTGATATTAATGATTTAATTTTTTCTCAAGTTTATTCTTTGCCTACTCCTACGGTTCAAGCTCCATTTCTATCTCCTTATGATACATATTATCTATTAGCAACGGATAATGTTAATGATAAAGTTTTAATAGCTCGCCGCAATAGCGATGGTACTGACCCCTCACCAGTTCAAATTATACAAATAGATTGGCAAAATGCTACTGTAGATTGGGCTATTCAAATAAATGAAATAAATGCCTCTTTTTGCGGTCTATATGAAGCTACAAATGATATATGGGTTATTGTTGGATTTGATAATTCAGGGAAAAGTTATATTGTTAAAATAGATAAAACTGGTGCTATTGTAACATCTAAATATTATCAAAAAGAAACTACAAGATTTTTTTCTATTATTGAGCTTGGCGGTTATTATTATGTTTGTGGCGATGAATTTGTAACTCCAAGATATGGCATATTGCTAAAAATAAATCCTAATACTTTAGAAGTTGTTAGAATAAAACTTTATTCAGATGGGTCAACTTCCACTTTTGGTGGTTCTTTAGGAGAATTTGGCGGAGAACTTTTTATGTTTGTTGGAATAAATAAATATGAGACTAAATGGGATGATATATTACAGGGCATTAATCCTGAAATGCCAATTGGTCAGTTTAATGGAGATGCTAATACAGGTTATTATTGGGCTGATACAAATATAGTTTCTGCTGATGTAACATTATCTATCAATACTTCTACCGTTACTCTTTCTTCTTTCACACCCTCAAATACTACATTTACTCCCATAGCAATAGAAGATATATCAGAAATATCCACCTTTGAACAATATTACGTATAAAGGTGGTGGTAAAATGAAAAAGCAATATTTACCAGTTTACACAAAGGCAAAATACATAAAGTTAATGATAGAGTCTTGGTATAAAAAACCAATAGTGCGTGCAATTGCAAGGGATATTATTTTAAAATCAGGGTTAAGAGGTTCTTTCAATACTTTAAAAACTGCAAGGGCTATATTTGATTGGGTTAAGAGAAATATTACTTACATAAATGATCCAGTTGGGCTTGATGAATTTGCTAATCCTGTAACCACGTATAAGAGAAGATATGGGGATTGTGAAGATCTAACTATACTTCTTGGTAGTTTATATATGTCTATTGGAATACCAGTTAAATTAAAAATAATACCAGCAACAAAGAAGCCAAGCAAAAAATGGCATATATATTTACTAATTGGAGTACCAAAAGCTAAGCCTAAATATTGGATACCTGTTGATGCAAGTGGATTAAATTTTGGACAAGAATATACAAGGCCAAAGGAATATCAAATTTTAATTGATGTAGGCAAACCCTTAAAATTTATTAATGTTGGTGGCATAACATACCCAACACAGGATATAGAACTTGCATTATTGAGCAATGATTACCCGAATTTTATAAGAAAAAGAATACCAAACCTTAAAGATTACATAGATATGGTTGAATATAAATTTTTAAAGGAAGGCAGCCCACAAAACATAAAAACCACCGTAACTATACCAAGAAGTGTTATAAATGCAAAATTATACTTGTTGCTTGAAAATATGGTGAATTATGGTTGGATAGAGGAAATAAGCGTTAATAATAATTTAATAACCTATCGGGTAAAGGATAAAAACAAAGTTTACCAATATTTAAAGCAATATATTAATGATTTTAAAATATTACTCCCATACTTTGTGAAGCATATTGTAATACCAAAGCTACATGGAATAAATATCGGGTTAGTTGAGTATGAAGTGCCAGTACTTCAGGAAAGGAAACGTAATAATATAATAACAAGATTACCAGAATGGGCTATATTTAGGTTGATTACAAAATTTCTTGGAATTTAAAGGAGGTGTAGTGTATGTCAGTAAAACAAAAGCATATATATCGTAAATTAACAAGGCAAGACTTGCATATAGGCGAAGGTAAAGTTCCTCTCGTATTGCCAGATGGTACTCCTGTTGAAGGCGATAAGATAAATTTCCCTCGTTTGGTTACTAAAACAGAATACCCTACTGTTGATGATTTTTTATACGTTGGTGAGGTTATAAACTGGTACAATCCAGCAGAGGATAATTACAGGCTACTTGTACTTGGAGGCACTCAAGAAAACCCGCAAGTATATGAAATCACTGGGGCAAGTCAAGGCAGTGGCACTGGTGGGGCTACTGGCGGTGATATTGTAGTTGGTTATTACAACCCACCTTCTGGTTACTTTGGTAGATTGTTAATGCTTAAGTTATCAGTGGCGGGGCAAAATAACTTCAAAGTATTCACAACTGGATATGATAGTAATACAACACCTGCATTATATAGTATATGGTATCCACATGGTGGCACTGATATTTACTATGGCAAATGGCAATTGATTAACCCTCCCAATATTCCTAATCTTCTTTGGGCTAAAAAAGTTCAAATTACAACCTCTGGATTACGAACGCAGTATTCAGGGCATATAATTTGGGATGAGAAAACAAATTTGCTATATTTATTCCCGAGATTGTCTCCAACCAGTAGCGTAACCCCGCAACCAATAGTTTATTTTTGTGTACATGCTGATAATGGGAATATTGCTCAAAATCCAATAAGAGTAGTAACTGCCCTTAGTTATTTTATAGTAGATGCTATCGCAAGAGATGAAGAAAATTTGTACATTCTAAATGAAGAAGGGCATATCATTATAATTAATCGTAATACTGCTTCAATAACAGCATTAAAGCAATTACCATTAGCAGATGCCAGTAGTGGTGATACCCGTAAATACGTAGATATTGAAACATTCAATGAATATATGGCTATTCTGTTAGTGGATGCTGGTACAACAATCTCAAAGGCTATTATCTACATTTTTGATAAAACAACTTTCACATTAGTAAAATCATTTTCAATTACCAGCCATTATTATGGCGGTTCTTTGCATTATGATAACGCAAATAATAAGTTGTATTTTGCGTTGCAAAATTACGCAAGCACTGAAGTAGTGTTGGGAGAAATTGATTGTGCCACATGGGCTTTAACACCTAAACTCAAAGTTTTAAAATCAAACAATAATTATCAATATTTCCGTTTAAGAAACTCAATTTTTAAAAGAGATAATGATATTTTCTTCTGCTTTACAGAACGTGATACAAACACCGACACAAATTATTTTCACCTCGTTAAATTAGACGAGCAATTTAATATTTTAGCTCACGCTCAAGTATCGGAAGTATTCACCAATTGGACTTTGGCTGGTTTTTCCGATATGTTTTCATTTGAAGGGGAAATCATAATCAATACCACAGTTGAATATAGCAATGGACGGCAACCAGCGGTCTTTTTGTTAAATAACGTTATGCCTGTTGGAGTATTCCCTGGAGATAATAACATTTTGCCAAGTGGGTTCACTACTTATGCAACCTTATCAACTTCTACTCCAGATAATTTCACATTTGAAGAGGATATTGAGACTGTTACGGTTGAAGACGGCAGTATTATTGGTGACGCCTATCCTTCAATTTCAGTCCCTACAGATGTTACACCAGATTATATTTATTGGGAGCAATATCAATCATGAAGGATTGCTTAAAAATAATAAAAACTCTTGAAAATGAACTTGTATATATAACCGAAACAATTACTGATCCTTCTTTAAGAAAAAAATTAACAAAACGTGAGGTTAAGGATTGGAAATTATGGGTTGATACCTTAAAGAAGCAACCAATATACGAAATTGCTTTCATTTGCTTACTCATTTTAAAAAATTTAAATAAATTTAAATTATGTGCTTACGGTTATCAAAAAACTAACGCAATTAAGTTTAGGCAATATTTACTGGTTTTAAAGTTTTATTCAAAATTATTGCTTGAGTTATCAAAATATTTAAGGGAAATAAGAAAAAAAGAAAAATTAGATAAATTATCAATGCGTGAATATTTAATCTTAAAAGCAAGTAAACATCCAAAGTTCATACAAACATTCCCAGTATATGCCAGCAGGTTAAAAGATATAAAAGTTAAAATGCTTGAACTTAAAGAAATTAAAGAATTCAAAAAAGCTGGTGAATTTGTAAGGAAGAAAGGCGAGTATATAAAAAAGAAAACAAAATTACCTGAAATTAAAACTATTATAAAACCTAAAGTACCAGTTACAGTTAAAGCAATGTTAAAACCCACTACTGAAGTAGAAAAACCATATAAAAAAGATAGGTTTTTACTTTACTTTTCACTTCTTGTTATTGTATTATTACTTTTAGGTAGGAAAAATGTACATGCCGAAAGAAAAAGAATATCCAACATTTGAAGAGGTAATACAATTTATTAAACGCACTCACTCTTTGCGTGATGAACTTTTAATTAGAATGCTGTGGGATACTGCTGGTAGAATTAGTGAAGTTTTATCTATACGGGTTGGTGATTTTAATTTCAAGGAACGTTATGTAAAAATGCCAGTGTTGAAACGTAAAAAACCTGAATACAAATATATACCATTACCTAAGGAAACAATAAGGCTTGCTTTACTATACATAAAACATAAAAAATTAAAGCCAGCCGATAGATTGTTTAATATCAGCAGGCAAAGGGCTGACCAAATAATAAAAAATATTACAAGAAATAAATATTCATGCCACGACTTTAGGCATGGCAAGGCAATATATTTACTACACCATAAGAGGGCTAATCTTAACTTGGTTAGAAACTTCCTTGCACATAAAGATTTAAAAACAACCTCTATTTATTTAACATTACCTAAAAATCAAATTATTGATATGTTTAAACCTTTTGTTGAGGAGTACTAAAAATGCAAGCGGGTAAGAAAAGTAAAGCCCAAAATTTTGACAACATGAGGGAAACAATGTTATCTTATAGATTGGATAAGGCATTAGAAGCAATATCTAATTTTCTTGATAATTATATTGAATATAGAACAACCAAAAGATTAAAAAAGAAGGTAAACGAATTGAGAAATATTGTTAAACAATTTAATACATACATTGAAGCTATAAGCTGGTTCAATGAAAGAGTAAGATTTGAAGCATTGAAAATATTAAGTAGTTTAGAAGAATTATTTAGAGGATTGGATACGGTAATAAGAGAAAAAGCATTTGGTAAACCAAAAGTTAATATATTACAAACTTATGATCCTTATGAGATACTTGGAATTGACCGCAATGCCACAGAGGAACAAATTAAAGCAAGATATAAAGAATTAATGAAAAGAATACACCCCGATGTTGGTGGTAGCAATGCACTATGCCAAATTGTAAATAAGGCTTATAAAGATTTGATAGGAAAGGAGTAAAATCATGAATGGAATGTATATATCAAGCTTGTTATCAAATTTTGTGCGTAAAGTACAGGAACTTGAAAGATTATGGAAAGAAGTAAGAACAATATCACCAAGAAAAATTTTTATATTTTACAAAGGTGTAAGTGAACATTATGACAATGTAACAAAATATGTGTTTGATAAAGCAAGGGTTGTGGCAAGCATTTTATATACCACTAAAAATATATCTAAAAGACAACTTATTGATTTACACAAAGCATTGAAAGACTACTTTAAAAATTTAAACGATTATAGGGGCTTTTTATATTTCAAATCACCGAACAAATACATTACATTAACAACCCTGCAATATGGGATGAAAAGGCAACGCATGAATAAACTACTAACATACACCGCAAGTTTTAATAGTATATTAAATTCAATTTTCAGTTTGCTTGATAAAATAATCTATAGGAGAATTTAAATGCAACAAGAAGAATTTACTCAAATAGAACTGTATTTAAATACCAAGAAAAAATACATACGGATAAAACATTGCGATATGGAAGCTATTGAAGAAAACTTACATGAAATAGAAAAGCTTGACTTGGATGAAATAAATTTGAATTATTTAAAGCAACAATTAGAATACTTAAAGGAAAACTGTGGTTTAACTGAGGGTAATAAATTATTTGAATTACTATTGGAAATTAGATTCCTATTGGAAGAAAGTTTGCCTGAAATATATGAAAAAATAGAGATTGCAAAATTAAAATTGTTGGATTGTTTTGAGATTGTTAGAAAATATACAAACTGAAAGGCAGGTGGTTAAATAATGGCATTTAAGCCTTTCACCATAAAAATGCCATTTATAAAATGGAGTGCTATGAAAAAGCTTCTTCCTATAGGAGAAGGGCTAAAAGGATTTAAAAAATTCACTCAAGCCGCTTTAGCTACTTTCAAGCCTCCTCATGTTGTGAGAAGAGAAGCTATTGAACGAGATACATTGCCTCGATTTTGCAAAAAAGTCAATGAAATCCTTTCCAAATATAAAAGTACTTCAATAGCTGAAATTTTAGAAAATAGCTTGGGTAACCGAATAGAACTATCTTCTGACGGCGAATCAGCAGGTTATCTCGAATATGCTGATTATGCAAAAATCAATGGATTTTATGCTTTTTTACTTCGAGATAGCGTAGCTCCAAATGAATATATTATACTAATAAATGAAAAAACAAGGTTGGCAGAACCATTTTCTCTTGAAAAACACCGTCAATATGTAAAACAGATTGAGGAAAAACTTGGTGTAAGCCTTGCCCGTAAAGAAGGGATTTGGCCGTTAAAATTACACGGGGTAAAAGCACGCCCTATGACCCGAGCAGAAAGGGGAAAAGCTATTGCTCGACAAATGATAGTTCGACATTTAGAAGAAAGAGAGAAAGGTGCGGGTCGGGCAATAAGAGAGATACGTGAATCGGCAGAAAGAAGAAAAGCCGAACAACAAAAATTATTCCTAACTATAATGGGTATTGGTGCTTTAGCTTTGTTAATATTATTGATGTTAAGATAAAAAGGGAGATATTATGCGGGGCTTATCTCGCCATGAAAAGGCGGGTGAGATATATGTTAACTAAGGGTGGATTATCTTTACCTGTCATAGAAAGGCTGAGGATTGAACAAGAGTTAGCCTGGACTGTAAAAGCAATATTGTATAATATGCTAAAAAAATATGGCAAATTAAAAGAAGCAGAAGATTGGAATAAACAAGCGAACAAACTGCTTGAATCGGGAAGCTATGGAACACTATTAAAAAAAGCTATGGAGATTGCACAAGCAATGGGGGAAAAATTTGTAGAAGAACTTAAACAAGAAGTAAAGAAAAGAACTAAACCTAAATATCCAATACCACTTACAATGCTAACAAAGGCTACTAAATCAAAACCCCAAAAATCTACAGAAGAATTTTTTATCAGCCAAAAAACGCTATTATATACAGGAGTTGGTTTACTTGCATTAATATTACTAATCTTACTACTTAAGTAAAAATGCCTACATACGAAAAAACAGGAGAAATATATGAATTTGTATGTTGTCCTTTTTGTGGTTTGAATAGACGTGTTTTTAAAAGTGGTACATGGGGTGGAAGAAAACATGAACAACCAAAATGGGCTGATAAAACCAAAACGCAAGATGATGGTAGAGTAAAATTTAATTTTGTTGACCCTGAGGTTGATGATTTCATACAATTTAGAGAAAGAGCCTCACCAATAACTGCACGTGAAAAAAGAAAAGGCTTGAAAAAGCCCCAAGGATTTTATAAAATAAAAGGTGTATCTTTAAGGGAAGTAATGCAGGATAAAGATATGAGGGAAAAATATAAACCTCTGTTGCTTGAAATAAAAGAACAATGTTTAAAAATTTTGAATGTATTTAAAAAATATGGAGAGGGCTTATGAGTGCAATAGCAAAATTACTTAATAGTATTTTAAAGTATATAAAAGAAACATTAACTACAACAATAGTTCAATCAAGTACTGGTGCAGTTAATAGATTACAAAAAATTGAAATAGACTTATCTACTGCAAGAACTGATGTTGCTTTAGGGTTAAGTGGTAGTTTCTTACAGTTGTGGCAAAAAGGAGATGGAGATTTTGTATTAACAATAGTACTTGATAATGGGGCAGAAATTGGATTCAATTCTCTTGAATTGCAACCAAGAGATAAATTCTATGTTAAATTTAGTGATATTAAGTTTACTAATACAGCACAAACTGGAGTTACAAATCCAATTCTATTAGTAGGGTGGATTGAATGAGAGTATATCATGTAACAATTTTAAGAAAATTAAAAAAAATAATACAAAGTAAAAACTTGGAACCAAGTTGTGAGCCAGTTAGTCTTGAGTTATTAAAAGAAGAAGCTCAATCAGTTCTGGGTAAAAATTTTACTGAAGAAGATTTTTTTGAATATTTTGTTGATTATAATCTTGAAGCTCAAAGAATACTTGAGGAGTATTTGAATAGACCTGATGCAGTTTATTTTTGGTTGGATGAATATAAAGCATATAGGGTGGCAACCAGTGTTGATTGGAAAGATATAGTAGTAGTTTTAATTTGCGATACAAAACTTTTCCCAAAAGATTGTAATTATTATATTGGTAATGCCGAAATTTCAGATGAAATGTATGAGATTATTTATTATCATTTATGCAACGATATACCCATTGGCTATGAAGACGAAGAAAAGTTACAACAATTAGCCGAGCAATATCATAAAACAATGATTTTATTAAATAATCCCGAAGATATAGAAAAAACCTATCTCAAATTAAAAAAAGAAAAACCTTATATAACATTTGAATTATTTTGTGCTTGCCCAATTCCTATTGAAGCTATAATTGGTATTACAACAAAACATGGTAAAGATTTAACAAAATGGTTTAAAAAACATATTACTCAACCAACCCTAAAAATAGTTTAGGAGGTGTAGCATGATTTCCCGAGAAGAATTTAACAAACTACCACTTGATAAGTTTGGGAGAGCAGTAAAAGATGGTTGGCTTGTTTGTCCTGATTGTTTGCATGGTTATTCAATATATTTAATCAAAAAAAGTAAAAAAGCAATAGAAGACCTGAAAAAACAAGGCAAGGACTCAAGATATTTCTTTCACTGTAAAAAATGTAAAGCTTTATCTTCAAAAAATATAATTGATGATATACTTGTTATAGTAGGTGAAAGTTTAAAGAAAAGAGTAAATCAAGTAGTAGTAAGTCAAAAGAAATTACTTTTTGAAGTTATAGCTAAAAAACTGTATGAAGTTACACAGTTTTATGAAAATTGGTTGCATTTTTTGGCGGTACAAAATATAGAAAAATCCAACCTTGATGATAAAGTAAAGGAAGCACTTAAAGATTTTGTGGGTGTTATATTTGATAATATAGAAGAGGCAAGGGAAAAGGTTGTTAAAGATGCTATTGAAAGATTAAAGAAAGAAATTGATAGAATAGCAGTATGATTGTAGAAGTTTTACATAAGTGGAATACTTATATTGTCTTTAAAATAGATAAATCTCTTACTAACGAAGCTAAAGTTAAAATAGAGAAGTATAACGGGGAACAATTTGAACTTATACAAGAAATTACAACTTTTCCTGCAACAGTTCCAATTTTTAATTTAATAGCACAAACATATATTAGATTTACTTCATTTAATGAAGAAGGACAATTTATAACTTACTATTTCTATAACTTTACACCAGATAATATTCCACCAAGAGTTTTTGGTATTGCTAAAAGAATTAGTGTTGATAGTATCCCATTTAACTTTGAGATTGAATTACCGCAAAACATAGTTATGGTTGAATTGGTTGATGTTAATATACAAAATTTAAATAAAGAGGATTTTGATTTTAAAATACATGAAAGCCCAGAAAGAGAAGAATTATATTTAAAATATTTTGAGAATAGTGCTAATACAGCAGGTAGTACTGGATTTCTTAAAGATTTTGGAGTTAATAGAATAATTACAAACAAACTTGGAGAAAATAAATTATATTGCACAATAGATAACGTTAACACTGTACCAGCATACTTTGATATAATGTTAACATTAAAAACAATATGAAGAAGAAAAAATTGTTAACAATATTGCTTATTTTGTTAACGTATAGTTACATTCTCTCCGATCAATTAGCTTCAACTAAAACAACACTTAATCAACAATTATTACAAATCATAAATCAATTGAATAAAATAATAAATTTAATTCAGAATTCAAGTATTGCTTTGCCCAAGCAAAATGTGGAAAATTACATTATATATACAACACCAGATACTTGGATGGAAGTTGATTTTTTAAATTACAGTAAAACCCTAATGATCGCTAATGATGGAACTGGTACCATTAAAATAGGTTTGGGTAGTACGGAGGAACTAAAAATACTGGAATTATTGCCAAAAGAAAAATTTGGCGATGATTTGAAATTAAATAAAATATACATTTATTCAACGCAAGTAAGTAAGCTTAGAATATATATATCATATTAAGGGGGTGTTTTAGATGTTTAGAAAGCAAATTGCAGTGATAGTGTTGTTTTGTTTAATGCTTAATATTGTTATACCAATACAATTAGTAAGCAATGTAATGTACATAAGCCAAGAAGGCACTGCAAATGATGTGGATATTGATTACTTAAGTGATAGTGTAACTGTTTATGGTAGCCAGCAACAACCATTGAAACAAGCAAGTGATGGTGATCTTGTTGTAACATTAGATAATGAAATAGTTAATATAAGAAATCTTGACCATACTACCGATAGTGTAACCGTTTATTCCCAAGATACTTTTGATGTTGATTTTAGTTATACAGAAGATAGTGTTACTGCATATACAAGAACAATAAAAATAATGGAAAACTATCCAAATTTTGAATTTAATGGGCTTACTTCCATAACTTTTGAAAGTCCTGCAACCGAGATTATTATTTCAAATGATAGTATCCATGATGTATGGGTTGGATTTGATACTAAACCAGATGGTACTGGGCTTGCTACATTAACTTATGTATTGAAACCAACCGAAAAATATAGTATTATAGGAATGAAACCTGTAAATACGCTGTGGCTATATTGTCCAGGAGCCACAGCAACAGTTAGAATTTCAACACTAAGGTATGCATGGTAAACATGAAAAGCAATAGAGGGCAAACCATAACAATAGATTTGGGCGTTGACAGAAGTGGATCTCCTCTATCTATTGGTAGTGGTAATAGTTTTAGCGTTTTATATACTACTGGAACATTTTGGATAGAAGTAATATATCCAAATGGTTTAACTGATACAATACCAGAAGAAGCCCTAATAACTGGATTTTACCTTGAGGAGGAATTTGCTGATATAAAAATCTATAACAATCCGCAAGCAGGGAAAAAGGCAATAGTACATAAATCTTGGAGTGCTTACTAAAACATAGGAGCGAATTATGGGCATAAAGATATATACACCACCCTATGCTAAATTTATTAAGTATGACGATAGTAAAACTGGACTTGGTGCCAAAAATATACAAGAAGCAGTAGAAAAAGAGAAAAATATTCTTGATAACCATGAAAATACATTAAATAGCCACGAAAACACGTTAAACAACCATGAAAATACTCTTGCTTCCCACGAAAATACATTAAATGACCATGAAAATAGAATACAAAGCGTTGAAAATGAAATTGAAGAAGCGAGAGAAACATTTCCTTCATTGGATGCAAGATTAGATGATATAACAAGCAAAATTACTACCAATGTATCCAGTCCACTTAATTTTGTACATAATGGAGATTTTTCTTGTTGGGAAGGTGATCCATCCAATAATCCAACCGTATATAACTGGCGATTTTGGACACCAGAAGTATCGGGTTGGCAAATAGTAAGGTTTGAAGATACACATACGCCAGATGGAGGTTATGGTTGGTTTTTAAGGGTTAATTGTAGCACAACTGTTGCAGGAAGGCCAATGATAACACAAAATATTGATTTGCGTAATATATATCCAGCCTTAGCTTCTGCTGCTTATGGAACTATACCATTAAAACTAAAAGCAATAGCGATAGTAAGGACAAATTCAAGTTTAATAGCTTTAAAGGGAAATCCTGGCACACAAAATGAAGCCTATCATAGTGGTAGTGGAAATTGGGAAATACTTGAAAGCGAATTTACTTTCGATACCATACCTTATGGTGCTGAAGTTGGTATATTCAATTACGATGATTCAGGTACATTAATAACGTTTGACGTTGCAGGTATATATGTTATACCACAAGAATTATCTTTTATACCTGATGTAGTTGATGCTTGTTTAAAAAATACTGGATTAACTTTAATTGATATTCATACACTTACTTATACAACAACATATAGAAACTTACGCAACATAAGACAAGAAATAATGTTTGTAAGTGCAATAAACACAAGTCCAATTATAAGATATTATACAATATCATTTTCAAGGGCTTTTTCTAAGATATTAACAAGCTTTATTAGCGAATCAAATCCTTATATAAGTATATCAAGTTATGATACAACAAGTATTACTTTAGCAGTTAAGGAAGATACCCCTAACGTTGAACAAGCCAGAATAATAGTAATTGGCATAGATTAAAAAGGGGAGGTGGTTTAATTGTCTTACAATTTTATCTATCACAATCAATACAGCGATGTAATAAGAGGATATTGGGAAACCCCAACACCAACGGAGAATGATGATGGTTCAATATCTTTACCAGCAAGCAATTTTTGGTGGCAAGGGCAAAAATATCCAGTTGAAGAGCTGCCAGCAGGCACTTGGTTTCCTCGTGATGGCGATAAAGTATATATAGAATTTGACCCAGAAGATAATACCAAAATGATTTACCACATCATACAGCAAGATTCAGTTGATGATTATACGCCTCTTAGTGGGGATAAAACTTCAAGTCCAGGGGCTATGATATGGGTTGAGGGTAATAACATACATTTAATTAAACATTTGGGCATGCAAACAAGCTAAGAAAGGAGGTGTTTGGCATTGCCTATAATTTCTTATGCCGATCTTGATACTGTTAAAAATAAAAAGATAGGATTATTAAAGAAAAATGCTGGCGATTTAATAGAGGAATATTTTACAAAATATAGACAAAGAAATATAAATATGGGGCTTGAATATTTTATAGAACAAACTGACAGTATAAATGGTGATGGTACAAGCACAACATTAACAATAAATTTATCTAAACTTTTTGCTAAACCAAGTACTGTAATAGTTAAACAAAATGGAACACAAATTGGCAGTGATGATGGTAATGGTAATATTGTTAATGATACTGGAACTACTATTGGTTCAGTAACCTACGGCAATTATGATATAGAAAATAGAACCACCAATGCGGGTAGTGTTTCAATAACATTCGATACTGCACCTGCTGAAACCGATGTTATAGAAGTAACATATAGAATTAATTTAGAACAATTTATGAAGTATTTTATTGATGTACATCGTAAAGCCGTTGATGTAATAGAAAATAACATAAAATCAGCTCCTGATGTTGCTACTGTTGATGGTATAGATGTATCAAAAGATGCCATTAAGAATCAAATAACTGCAAATGGCGATCCTTTAGTTTACATAAATTTCTAATTTATAGGGGTTTATAATGGAGCAGGAAGGAAAATATATTGAAATTACGAAGCCATTGAGGGATAAAGAAAGGGTTAAATTTTGGATTAACTACCTAATAAATAAGGGAATCAAGGTAAGAATCAAAAAAACTATTGATGGTATTATTGTGGAAAGATATATAACACTGGAAGAAATGCAAGAGTTAAAAGAAACTTGAAAAATTGTGAAAGTTTGTTTATTATGTTTTGGGGGTGAAATCTATGGCTTTTATAAAACAAGACCTAACTTATGAACAAGTAGAAAGGATTAAAAATCTTGTTGATACAAAAACAATAGATTTAACAAGAACTGTGTTTGGGATAAAAAAAGAGTATGTGCAGGCTGATGGAGAATCTAATTTATTTGGCATGCTTGTTGAGGTGAAATATGAAATGGAAGATTAGTACATTTTTTATTGTATTTTTATTTTTGTCAATTTCTCCTGCTTTTTGTATTGACCTCGAAAAAATATTGACAGATATACTTCAAAAAATAGATAAAATACAAAAACAAATAGACGAATTAAAAAAACAAGAACAAATATTGCATAAAAAATTAATAGAACTTGAAAATAAGATTGATTTTATATTAAAATATTCAAGTAATAAACAGATAATAACACAAAGGAAATTGACAGGGCAAATAACATGGCAAGGTATAATTCAAACTGACTCTGTAAAACCAACATTATATGATATATACATGTTACTTCAAAAAATAAAATACAATAAAAGGAGAACAAGCAATGCAAAAACTGGTAACCATTAGCCCAGGACATGATATATGGTGTCCTGGTGCTGTTTATAATGAATTTAAAGAACACATAATGGCAACTGAACTTTCTAATCTTGTTGCTTGCCATATAAATAAATCATGGAGCAACAAATTATATGCAATCACAGTTAGTGCAAGTGATATTGGTTTTGAACATAAAATAATAGGTAGAGACAAATATAAAGAGAGATTTAAACTTAAAATAAATAGAATAAACAAAATAAACCCAGACCTTGCCATAGAAATACATTTTAATTCATATAGATTAAACACAGCAAAAGGTTTTGAAGTTTGGTATTACATTAATTCGGTACATGGCAGGAAGTATGCTCAAATTTTCTGTAATAATCTTGAATATATAGGCACATTAAACAGAGGAATTAAACCTGGTAGATTATATTTCCTGCGTAAAACCAACCCAATTGCTATACTTATTGAGGTAGCATTTTTAAATAATTTTGAAGATATGGGGCATTATCAAGTTAATAAATTAAAATATGCATTCTTTATAGCAAAAGCAATAAGGGATTCATTATGCATTTAATTCCTGGTATATATATAAAAACCATATCAACAGAACTTGAAAGTTTATACGTTACAAGAAATTCTACTGTTATTTTCAATAAAGATGGAAGCAAAGGTAAAATCGGAAAAAATTTTATGTGTCCCGTTGGTTTTGTTTTATATTGCCGTTCAGAAGCAGAAATTACATTGCAATTAAGAACTGCCTTAAATATATATGAACTTATAAAATTCAGAATTGCAAGAGGCAACAACAACTTTATTTATAACTTCCCGGATTATACTGATCTTGGTATAGATATAAAAGAAGGAGATTGGTTCTCACTAAAAGTAAAAAGCCTTTCTCGCCCTTCTCATTATGCTTATGCAAAAATATTTTGGAGGGAATTAAGATGAGTGAACGTGTCAAAGCTGAAATAATACCATCAGAATCAGAACGTATAACAATACCAACACATGATTGGTGTAAACCAACTACGTGGTATTTTGATTCAGAATATATTGAAGTTGATATAAGCACTAACAATACTGATACTACTTACCAAACATACGACATAGGATACAAAAATATAATAGATTGTTTTAACCTTCCTGGAGTTGAAGTTTGGATGAGAATAAAACAACCACAAGTAATTACCGAACATAATGGTATTTATTACTTTGAAGAAGTGGTTGTTAATGGTACAAAATTATCAAAAGATCAATACTCAATAGATTATGCAAACGGAACAATAACATTTAATGCTTCACAAGAAGGTAATACTATTATTTTTAAAGGATACCATGCACGCACAAGCAAAATACTAATAACTCCACCAAGTGATAAAATATATAAACTGCGGGCTATTGAATGGCAAGCTGACAATCAATTAAACTTTAATACACCATTTAAGTTTAAATTGATTGATACTACAACTGGTGAAACTAAAGTAGAATTTACTTATAAAAACATTGTTGATTTTCTAACATTCAGTAATAAGGGATACATGCTTACAATAGGAACTACTGATATAATAGTATGCCCCTGGGAGTTTGATATTGGTTGTTGGGTACTTGAACCAGGAAAGGCATTTGAAATGTATCTTATTGGTGATACACCATTTAGCGGTGAATTTTGTACTGGAATGTTTTGCTTTATAATTGAAGAGGCTTGAAACTAAAGTGAAATAAAAACTACAAATAGGAGGTGTTAATATGGACGTTAAAAAGCTTAGAGAACTTGTAAACACTGGCGATATTAATCCTATAGAGGCTATTGAAACTATGCTTAAAGATTACCTTATGGTTGCTGTTTCAGATACAGAACCTGAAGTAAAAGATGGAGAAATTGTATTATGGATTAATCCTTCTGATTTATCAGCAGTTAGAATAGTTACAAAAGTTGGTGATACAGTACATAAATACGCAATATCTGAGGAAACAACCACTGCCTAAAAACAACTAAAAATTAACAAATAATACTAATTTTAATGCTTGCTGTTATTTCCAGTATTGGGGGTTTGAAGGCTATTTGTCAGAATATAGGCTTATTTTTTTATTTGGAAGAAAAAAATATAGAAGTAAACTTAATGGCGGGCAATTCAGGTGGTGCAATTGCTCTTGCTTTTATAAATGTATTTGGAGCTAAAGAAGCCTATGATATTTTAAAAAAGAGTCCTAAACCCTCCATTTACTTTGATTTTTTTACTTACTTTTGGGATAAGTTAATAGGCAAAAAGCGATTTGGTTTTTTGAAAATAAAGAAAATAAGAAAATATATCAAAAATAAATTGGCAGACATCAAGTTTAAAGATCTAAAAATACCATTCTATACTAACGCATATAACCTTAATCTAAATATGGGTGAAATTTTTAGCCCTAAAACAACACCCAATGTTTTAGTTTCGGACGCAATTTTAGCAAGTAGTTCCATCCCAATTCTTTTTGACGCATATTACTTTAATGGGTCATACTATTGGGATGGTGGAATAATAGAACCTGCCCCACTTACGGATATATTACTTACACATGAAATTGACACAGTTATACTTGTATTAAGCAAAGAGAAAATGGCTCTGGATAAAAGAGTTAATAGGTGGCTTGAATATGAGGAAATAAGCGATTTAATAAACTACTATATATTTAATAGAGTTTATGAGGAAGTAAAAGTTGCACATAAATTACTGAGCAATGTAAAAATAATAGAATTTGAAGTAAGAGGTAAAATAGGGCTATTTGAGTATGAAAATATAGATAGAATGATAGAAAGAAGTTACTATAAAGCTAAAAAATTAAAGCTTTAAAGGGAAGGAAAGAAAAGAAGGAAGGGAAAGAAAAGGCAAAACCCAAAACCCGAAATCCAAAACCCACACAAAAAAGGAACCCCCCAAAACCCGCATAAATAAAGGTTTTCTTTGTGTTTACATTCTCTTTTTATTAATAAGCATTTTAAAAAATTCACTCTATACAGTGTTTTTTTTGACAAAATGGTTATTTTGTAAAATGCAAAAAAATAAAAAAATATAAAAAAATAAAAAATAGGGTTGACAATATATAGATAAAATGTATATAATATATATAGAAGAGATAAAAAATGAAAAAAAAGAAAAAAATAAAAAAGGCTAAACGGAAGGGGGGTAAAAAATAATCCCCCTTCTTTGAAAAAACTAAAAAGGGGGTGGTTTTATGAGTAAAATTATGATAAGTAAGGTTAAATTTGGTGTTTGGCAAGCTATTAAGGAAGCAGGTTTAAATAAGAAAGAGGTAATATTGCTAAAAGATTTACTTAAAAAGCTTGGTAATCTTTATGTTAGTAATAGTAGTAGTAATAGTAAGAAGATAAAAGAGTTAAAGGAAAAAATTATAAAGTATGCTAAAGCAAAGAATATAGAGGTCAAGCAGGCAATTAAAGAATTACATGCTTTTGGGTTTATATCTGATAAAGATTTAAGCAAGCTAAATGGCAATAGTGATAATGGTAATAAATATTTCATGGGTAATCTCTATCTTTCATATTGCTTGCAAATTGCAGGAGTAATAGAGGAGTATTTATATGTAAAAAACAGTAAAGATATTAATACCATAGAAGTTTATGAAACTGTAAAGGAGAAGGATGATACAGGTAAAGTTATCAATAAAGAAAATAAAGTTATAGAAGTAATTAGGCTAAATCATGTACAGGATCATGTACAGGCTCAACCTGTAACGGTTAAAAATAGAAAGAAAAAGGAAAATAAAAACAAACAGATAGATATTGATGATGATATTGAATTGTTAAACAAAATTAAAGACATGGATATAAACGGAGAGGTAAGCATTGAACTATAAACTGCATACATAGACATGGGGGGTTAAAAAATACTCCCCCCGCTTTTCTTTTTTGAAAGGGGAGGTGGTTTTATGTTAAGTAAACAAGAATATAAAGAGCTATATAATATTTATAAGTATAATCTTAATCATACCGAAACATTCAATAGCTATTCTTTTTTCACAAACAACAGGCTTAAACATTTATATAACACAAAGCATTACTACACTTTTATATATTACCTGTATGGTATTTTGGATATTCTTAATAAACCTGAAGTTAAACATAAAACCCGTTATATTATTCTTAACATGCTATTTAAACTTATCAATAGAAAGATACAACATTACCGTAAAACTCACAGAATAATTACTTTGCTTATAGAAATAGAAAAGGAATTTAAACGGCAAGCAAGTATTACCTATTCATTGCCTTTTTCAGCTACAGAACTAAATAAAGTATTAATACAGGATTTTAAAAAAGCAATAAAAAAAGCAAAAAGAAAGAAACTTATTTAATCTTAAATTTTTCATATTCTTTAAGAGCTGATGGGGGTGCTGGTATGTTTTCTTTTCTCTCAAGTAACATCTCAGTACTTGGAGTTTCCTCTTCCTCCTCTATTTCTTTAAGTATTTCATTAATCAAGCTTAAACACTTTTCACAACATGATTTATACTCTTGCTTTTCAATTTCTTTTTCTAAAATTTCTTTAAAACTTGCTATTTTTTCATGCTGTTTTATATATTTCTTAAAATGTTCAAGTCTTTTTCTTAGATCATTTATAATTTTTTCAATTTTTTGTATTTCCTTGATTGCTTGTATGCTCATGTTAAAACCTCCCTAATTTGTTTTTAATTATTATAAAATGTTTTACATAAATAAGCAAATTAAAAAAATCTTCCCAGCGGTGGGGGGAGCAAAATACCACCGCAGGTGGGGATAAAAAATGGCTACCCACCTTTTACAACCCCCTCTATTCCAACAGGGGGAAAAATAAAAAAAAGGAGGTGGTTTTAATGTTTGTATGGAAAATTTTATGGAAAAACTTAAATTTGATAGACAAGCTTTCTAACAGAAGAGTCGAAGAAACAGATTTTTTGTTCCCTGAGATTGACCTGTATGCTCCTATATGGAGAAAAAAAGAACAAAAAGAATACGATATGGCAGATAATGAAATTCAGGCCATAGCAACAATCCTCACACATGGTAAATCAAGAAAGATACAGGATTTAAATAAGCTAAGAGAAGAAATATTTATTAATAAGGTTTTAAGATATCCCAGAAGATTGACGCTTTATATATTTAATGAGCTTTGTATTAATCCAGTAGGATTTATGGTTAGAGTTTATGCAATTGATGAGTTAAAAATAAATCCTAATATATGTATTTCCTATTCATATTATAACAATGGTTATAGCAGAAAAAAACTTATACAATACTATGGCATAAAGCAGAACGGCAGAATAAAGGCTTTGGTTGACTGTGATTCTAAAATAGAAAATTCCGCACAGTGGATAAGAGATACATACAGACAAGGTACATATAAAGTTAAAAATACCCAAGACTATACAGTTATTGCTTTTATACAAAATATAGAGGTTTCATGGGAAAATTACTATAGACGTGAAATTTTCTTATACTATCCTCCAAAACTATTTCGGGGTGATATACAAAAATTCAAACCTTTTTATATAAACATGGTAAAGGGAAAGGCAGAAACATTATAATAAAAGAGCAAAAAATCTTCCCAGCGGTGGGGGAGCAAAATACCACCGCATGTTGGGGGTAAAAAATAGCCCCAACATTAAGGAGGGTATCATGTTTAAAATTAATGTAGGGACTTTTGAGTTTAAGGTTGTTGATAGGTTTTTCTATTGTAGATACTGTAAAGATTTTAATCTTAGATGCTTAAAAATACACAGAAGCGGAGTTTTTTATCTTATAAAACTGCAAGTAACTGTAAGAGATTGGGTAAAACCAATATATTTCATGGTAGGGATAGGCGAAACAGAGGAATTGCCAACATTTATTACGGAAAAAGATTTAGGAAAAGTAATACATGTGGGATTTTCAGGTGCTACAAGATATGAGCATGGATACTGCACTTGTGGTGGTTGGTATTCATTCGATAAGCCAGTTTTTATCCTTGATGATGATATTAAAGAAAAAGAAATAATAATTACTGAATCAGAAAAAGTATTAATTGCCGAACTGTTGAACAAAAACATAAAGCTAATTATACAAAAACTTTTAGACAAAAATTCAGAAGATCCATACCAATTGTTGGCTATTGATTGGGGTATATTTGAATACCTGAAACCACTTTTCTACGTGTATGTGCGTATAGATCTTGTTCCATTGCCACTTGGGGCAAAGATAGAATATCAACCGTGTAGTTTTAAAGCTGTTTTCAGGTTTGGAGATATAACACTTGATATACCTAAAGTTTCATATAAAAATATACAAAGATTTGAAGAGGAGGGGATATATTATTTACGGCTTCCACGCAACAGAATTATTGCATACGGAATACGGAACGGGCGTAGAATTGTTTATCATAACCCACCACTAAAAGATTTCATTGTCGGGGCAGAGCAGTATAGAGATATTGTACATGCTACCTGCCGTATTAAACTTATAGGAGGTTTTTATTATTTTGTTGAGAAACTCTTTAACAACAGATTGGGCGATATATTGTTTTTAAAACAAGAAAATTCATTAGATTCCCTCACAACAGCAAAAGAAAGTAGTTTTGATAAAATAAAAGTTATAGAGGGAGAAAAGAATGTGGTGGACGGTAAAATTAAACTTACAGGAGACAGAATTGTATTATACCACCCAGAGCATGGGGGTTTGGAATTGGAAGGAGGAGAATATGTTACTTTTGAAGTACCATATATAGCAAGGGGACATGATTAATGGGAGGTGTTATCATGCAAAAACTTTTAAAACTTGCAAGCAAAAATTATTTAAAGTTAATAAAACGTTTTGAAATATTAAAAAACAATAGCAAGAATTATGGAGAACTCAGGAATAAATTGAAAACCGATACTACCTATATAGAACTTAAAAAACAGGTAAGAGATAATTTACAGGATATATACCGTACTGTTGCTAAAAAATTTAAACTCAAAGGGATACCTATATATTTATCGGATAAATACAAAATACGATTAAACGGAGTGACTGCTTTTAAACGATTTACAGGTACACCGCAAAGTATTACTATTTTTTACCAAACTGCTACAGAATTTATAAAGTTTGATGAAAAGCCAGATGGCAAGCTAAGGGCAAGAGATTTTGAATCAATAATAGATACTTTAATACATGAAATAACACACGTTTTAGATTTAAAGCAAAGAAAAATTTCTATACATGATCTGTATTTTTACAATAACATGATAAAAGTTAAGAAAGTTTTTGGAAAATAACAAAAGGGGGTGGTTATTATGTTGCTTTATGTTAATTCTAAAAAGTTTAAAAAGTTTATTAGCCCATTGGCTTCATTCAAGTATATTGATTTACCCACAAAATTACATATTAAAGATAAAACAATAACTGTTTATATTGATGGTGCGGGCTTTGTATTGTATAAAACTTTTAATATAGAAAACGATATAACAATTGATAATGAAAAAACAATATATTTTTATACAAACTACCCGCAAATATCAGGTGCTATAAATAAACTTAAAGCAAAATATACGCCCGTTGAAATTAACCAAGATTGTATAAAAATTGCAGGTATAGATATTTCATTGGATATAGAACCTGATAAAGACAATAACAATTTTATCAAACAAGCTTTATCTTGCAAAATTATACAAACAATAAAAACCAAATTACCTTCATTTTTCTATTATTTCCCATTAAGTGCCTCAAGGTATTCTGTTAAAGAAGAGGCATATATAGTAATAAACAAAAATGAAATTATGGTAAACGATGGCAAAAGCATGATAATTGAAAAACATGAGGGATTAGATAATATAGAAGAAGCAATCGCTTACAATATACCTGAGGAAATATATAGAAAGTTTAATACGATCGATGAAATATCATTACTTGATAATAAACATGATATAAAATGGTTAAGGCTTCATGATAGTAAAAATGATATAACTTTTTATGTAAGAGAATCTAATATAAAACCTCCTAAGTATCATTCTGTTTTAATTGATCAGCAAAAAGATACTCATTTTAAAATTACAATACCCGCAAACTTATTACAAAGTATCATATCAAAATGTATAGAGTTTCCTAAAGTACTTCATGAGGGAGTTAATGTTATAGCCATAAAACTTGACAGTAAAAACAATCAAATTATTTTTGAATCGGGTGTTAAAATTAATGTAAAGGTTAAAGATAAAATTGAAAGTGATAATACAGTATATTTTGATACCAAAATATTGGATAAATTAATAAATAAATATAAATTGCTTCAAGATGTGGTTGGTAAGGTTGATTTTTATATACCAAAAACTGAAGATGAACCGATTCAAATAAAGAATGATGAATTTTATTATCTATTGATGCCAATAGTATAGTACCTCCGAATGCGGAATAAATAAGAAAAATCAAACAGGTGGGAAAAACATATCCCACCTTTTAATAAAAATTTATAAAAGGAGGTGTTATCATGAGGCTTAAAGAAATTATTTTAAAGGAAATTTTAGAACCGCACAAAATTGCTAAAAATACACTGATAAGACACAATGAAATATTCATAGACATTGATGATTTATTAGATGATGTATATGAAACAATAAAGTACGACAGGTACTATAACATTGCATATACTAAGGAAACAAGAAATAAATTACTTAGGATGATAAATCACATAGATCCATTTAACCTTGCAAATTTTTTATATAGAAAAGTATATGAAGATAAAAACTTGATGCTTGAAATTTTACAAGACATGATAGAAGACCCTAATAGAGATGTAGTTAATGTGATAGAGTATTTTTTAAATTACATGAAAGCAAACAGTCTTTATGAAAAAATAGTGCTTATACAGGAGAAGTTAAAAATAGAATATATGTTAATTTGGGAATCCCACACTGAGCGTGATTATTTAATATACTTACCACAATATAAAATATTATTGCTCGTATATGAAGCAAAAAATAGTATAAGAATTAGAATAATACATAAAATAGAGGATTTTGATATATCTTATGATAAGGAAAGCATAAGGAAAGGAAAATTTTACATAGAATATAATGAAGTTGATTATACCGATGTACCTGCTTTTGTAAAAGAAATTATAGAATTATCATATACAAAATATAAGATAATAGATGCAAAATATGAAAAAGAACTGATTGGGAAACATATATTTGATAATGGACAAGAAGTTTTATATGGGAATAATCTTGCTGATGCTGAGCCATTTTATTTGACTTGGACAAGCAACAAAGAATTGTATGAGAAAGATAGAGATATACATGTACTTGTTGAGAAAATTTAAAAGGGGGGTGAATAAACATGCAAAATAGGAAAAGTTTATTTTTCTCCGAAAAAACGGATTGGAAGGAAATACTTGAATTTGTGAAAAATAGAATACAAAACCCAGTTGTAGTAGAAGATAAAATTATATTCGATTTCAATAACCATCCTTACGTAAAAGAACCATTAAGAAAATGTGTGCTACAGCATGAATCAAAATATTTTGTCATCCCCTACTCCATGAGTGCGGTATGGAGTTTTATAGTTGCATTATTACCTGCACATTTACGCACTGCACCACAGTTATTCTATTCCCCCACCAAAAATGAATACACAGCTATAGAAAATCCCTTTTTGACTCTTGACCAGTTAGAATACAGAAAAATACAGCATGAAATTGAAAATTTGGTTTTTAAAGTTGAAAATAAATTTTAAGGGGGGGTAAAAAATAACCCCCACCCTTAAAATTTTAAACAAGGGGGTGTTAACATGTTTTTTATTAAAATTAAAAAAGTTGAATACGATTGTGGAGAGTGGCTTAATTTTAATGATTTAATACCAGAAGAAGCTTTAGAAAAAATAGATGAAGGGAAACCATACATAGTAAAATTTGAAAATTTTAAAGAATTTGCGGAAAATACAATTGATTTTATAATAGAGCAAGGCTCCCCAAACGATGAAGCTTTTGTAGATTGGGAGGAAGGCAAATTTTATGCTAAAATCACCATATATGGTAGTACATATTATCCTTATGAAGAGTATATTAAAATTAAGTTTGATTATTTAAATGAAAAACAAAAACAGTTGATTTTGCAACAAATAGAAAAAGAAACAAAAGAAAAGGAAGCTAATTTACCAAGAAAATTTGAGATAGATATAGAATTTGATTGTAAAAATTTTGACATTCGGATTGAAGAAACAGATAAAATAGAGCCATGCGATTTTTGTGATAGAGGGACATACTGGAATAAAGATGAATGGATAGAGCTTTTATTAGAAAAAGGAACAATGATAGTTTGTGAAAACTGCCTTAGAGAATTAAGTTTTTCCTATACACAAGAAAAATGGATTGGTTGCTTATGTTGTGGTAGATATAGCGGTTATACTTTATATTTTAAAAGCAATTTGAACGAAAAAGGTGATGGCGAAATAAATGTTGAAATAGATTGGGTTCACCCTTCCAAATACAGTTTTGAAGTTGAAAATTTCTCTATCAAAACTTGAAATATACTTATAAAATGTGTATAATATACAAAATGCTACCAATAGATTTACCAAGAGAAAATATATATTACAAAACAAAGCATGGCATACTATATTGCGGTGATTGTATGGAAATACTACAAGATATACCAAACAAAACGTTTGATATACTTATCACTGACCTACCTTATTGTTATACATCACTCAGTGGAGCAGGCTGTATACAAGATAGATATGAATACAGGAAAGAAGACTTACTAAAATTATCACATTTTGAACCAGAACCATTTTTAGAATTAATAAAAACTAAATTAAAGTATTTTCATGCATATATTTGGACTGACAAAAACTTGTTGTTAAACTACTTACAGTTCATAAAAAGCAATAACTATAACTTTGATATACTTGTGTGGGTTAAAAACAACCCAATACCTGCTTACCATAATACATATTTGAAAGATATAGAATTTTGTCTTTTTATACGTGAAAAATCACGTTGTACCTTTAACAATGGCTTGGGCTATGATATATACCGAAAAGCAATGATAGATAATGTTTCACCATATGCAGGCGGGCATCCGACAGCGAAACATTTATGGATGATAGAAAAATTTTTAATGGTATCGACCAAAGAAGGTGATATTGTAATAGACCCATTTCTTGGTAGTGGCACAACTGCAGTAGCATGTGAAAAAATGAAAAGGTATTGGGTTGGCATTGAAATAGAAGAAAAATACTGCAAAATTGCGGTAGAAAGAATAAAAACCGAAACAAGACAATTAAGAATTTTTAATTTTTGAAAGGAGGTGGTATAGTGTTTGTTTTAAAAATTGGCAAACATTCTTTATCAGGCAAAAATAGAACGCCTTACTATGGTATTTACTTCCCCAGAGAGCTAAATAATTTGTTTGAAAGCGGTTATGAATATGCACTATTAGTGCCTCTTACTGAAAAATATACATTTAAATTAGTTCTGTTTAAAAACAAGAAAGAGGCCTGCAAATACATTTGTGAAAAAATAGGAAAGGAGGGAAATGGGAATGGCAAGGAAGAGGAAACTACCTGATAGTGCTTACGCAAAAACTGAAACAACAGGTTTATTTGCCGCACAACCAATACAACAAGAAAAAAATGAAAATGAATTTGAAAAAATAATGAGTGATTATAAAGACAAAGATAATACACAAGTTGAGAATGAAACTAAAGAAAAGGATGATATAGAGAAAAAAATAGAGGAAAGGAAAAAGAAAACACTTGAAGATATAGAAAAAGAAGCACTTGAAAATAAACCACCAGTGCCTGTTGAAACATTGTTTTATCAGGGCAAAAGGTTATACCAAATTTCACAGGAAATACTTGAACTTGAATACTTGCTTGATGAAAAACCAAAAGAAGCTGAAGAGAAATTAAAAAGTCTTGCCATACAGTTTAAAGAAAAAGCTTTAGATATAGTATATTTGGTAAAAGAATGGCAATACCAGGAGGAAATAATAGATAAAGAAATTAAACGATTGCAAAAGATGAAGCAAGCATTAAAAAATAAACAAGAAAGATTAAGACAGTATCTTAAAGAAAATATGCTTGCCACAGGTATAAAGAAAATATTACACCCGACAATAAAAATATACTTAATGGAAGGTAAAGAAAGTGTGGAAGTTTACGATATAAACTTACTACCCGATGAATACAAAATAATAAAGGTAGAACCTGATAAACAAAAGATAAAGAAAGCATTGAAAGAAGGCAAACTTTGTGAAATTGATGGGGTTAGATTAGAAAAGGGTGAACCTATCTTAGTAATTAAATGAAGGAGGGTTAAAAATGAAGTTCATAACTTCTATTGATTTAACCAAAACCAAACTTTTTCAAAACTGGGCAGAAAAAAGCGAGATTCTCGATGAAATTAAAGAGGTAGTAATGGAAATAGATGACTGTTTATATCAGTGTCAACTGTTAATGCGTCAAATAGAACTACTTAATCAAAGATTACCTTATGAATTGCAGGGATTACCTTCATGTGAACACAAAGCTTATAAAGAAGTGGTTTCACAATTCCCAAAAGAAGTTAAAGAAATAGAAAAAATTATAAATGAAGAATTAAACAGTGATAAATCCCCAACTGAAATAAAAACCAGACTAAAAATAATATTACAATCAAAAGATTTTTCATTTAAAAAAGTCTTGGATTTAACTCATATAATAAATTTACTTGAAAGACGAACTAAGTGGGCAAAAATATATGAAATATTAACAGAACTTAAACAAAAGGGGCAATTGGAAGACTTTTACAATTTTTTAGTACAGAAGAAAGGTTCTATTCCCTCAGAACTTGCCGGATTTGTTGGTAGTTGTATTAATCGTGGAATAAATGAAATGATAAAGCAAAACTATGACAATACCGCCGTTTATACACTTTGTTTAGATTATGTCGTTAAGCAACTTCAACATCTATATAGCGAATACAAAAAAGAGCTTATATACAGACAGTACAGAAAAAATATAGAAATAGCAAATATCAAAGCAATTAATTATTTTATGTCTAAATTTACAAGGGCAGTTAAGAAGGCAATAAGAACATTGCGAGATGAAGAACTAATTGATGGTAAAACTGAAAGAATTTTTAGATGTATTATGGAAGAATTTGAAAAGGAATTCAACGAAAAAAAATAAAAAAAATAAGAATAGGAAATATTAAAAAAGGTTTTACAAAATTTGAATGAAAGGGGGGGATCTTATGCAAAATCAAAATTTAGTAAAACCTGAACAAAAAGCCCAAATTGTTTGGAAGTCTTTACTACAAATTAAAAATGATATAGCAAAAATTTTACCAAAGTATGTTTCCCCTGATAGATTAATTAGAATGGCATATACTACATTTAGAAGGAATCCAAAACTATGGGAATGTGAACCTAAGAGTTTTGTTGGTGCCGTATTGCAAGCCACACAATTAGGATTAGAAATAGACGATTTACTTGGACATGCATACTTAGTACCGTTTAAAAATAAAAAATTAGGAATAACGCAAATTCAACTTATTATAGGATATAGAGGCTTAATTGATTTGGCAAGAAGAAGTGGAGAAATTAAACATATACAAGCTTACATAGTTTATAAAAATGAACCTTTTGAAATAGAGTATGGTACACAACCTAAAATTAAACATAAACCATTACCACCAAAAAAAAGAGGGGAAATGATTGGGGCTTATGCAATTGCTATACTAAAAGACAATTCTGTTATCTTTGAATTCATGTGGAAAGAAGATATAGAAAAAGTTAAAGAACAATCAAAATACAAAGACTTACCAGATAATCATAATCCCTGGATTAGATTTGAAGAAGAAATGATAAAGAAAACAGTAATAAGAAGACTTGCTAAAATACTGCCACTTTCCCCAGAAGACAAGTACGGCAAAAAATTTGTTAAGGCAAGTATATATGATGAATACACCGAAACTGGCGTAGAAACACCAGTAGAAATAGAAATAAATGGTTATGATGTAAATATACAAACCAATAATAAAGAAGAAAATATTGAATATGATAAAGAAACAGGAGAAGTGAAAAATATACCACAACCTGAAGTCAAACAAAACCCTGAAAAAATAGAAAGATTTTTAAATGCAATAAATAATTTAAGAGAAAACAAGGGCATGGATGATAGCAAGTTTATAGAGTTTTTGAAAGATAATTTTAAGGTAGAAAACTTAATATTGGAAGAAAACTTTTTGAGACAAGTGTATTTGAAATTAAAGCAAATTTAGGGGAGGTTAAAACCTCCTTAAATTAATATAAAAAAGGAGGATAAAAATGTTTAATCCCAAGTTAGAAGTGCCAAGTTTGGAATTGTGTAAAAAACTTAAAAAGCTTGGATACCCGCAAGAGGGCGGAGGTTGGTATTGGATAAAAACGGAGGATGAAGAATGGAACTTGTTTTTCATACATCAAGATTATTTCAGTAAAGAAGGAAGAGCAGAAATATGCAATGGTGATTGGGTAGCAGTAGAATATTTGGAAGAAGATACCACTTACTATAAAGTAAAAGAAAAAATCAAAGCTCCAACAGTGCGAGAATTGGGAGAGCAGTTACCTGATGGTTTCCATGAATTCAAGTTAGAAAGTGAATTTTATATTAAAGATAAATTTGATTATACCTATGTTGTAAGTGATAAATCAGAAGCTAACGCCCGTGCCAAAATGCTTATCTGGCTGGTTGAAAACGGTTATATTAATTTTAAAAAAGAGGAGGTTAAAAAATGAAACAGGTATCAATCTTAAAAAACTTCAGAGATAAATTAAAAACTAAAATGAATGTACAAAAAGTTCTATACCATATTGCAAGTTCAAAACACTTCCAAGATTTAATACCAAAGATAGCTAATAAATATTTAATTCATAGCAATCCCAAACACCTTGACCTTTCAGAAGTTGAAATAAGCGATGAAAAATTATTAGAAAGAATAGAAGCACTAAAAAATAAATTTCCTAACTTATCTTATTTTTCTTTAGTTAATGCAATGCTTGAAATATTTTTTAATAATTTTGATTTAGAATATTTAAAGAACATTAAATATATTCCTAACAAACAACCTTATTTATCTATTGCTTCTGAAATTAATAAAGAAATTTCAAAAATAATGGCTAAAAACGGGGTGGCTTATAATAGGAAAAAAAGAATACTTTTAATAAAGGAGATAATAGAATACTTTTTTTACCAAAATGAAATTGTGGATAAAAAAGATATAGCCACAATATTGAGTAATATAAATCACCCAAGACCAGTAAAGTTTACAAATGTTAGAATTGTATATGAAAAAGAATACTTTAAAAAAATAAAAGCAAAGGCAAATATGTATGGATATTCTCTTTATGCCTTTGTTAATAAAGTACTATATGAAGTATTAAGAAAATACAAAAATGGGCAAGTAAAAATAGAATACAAAAACAATAGATGGTTAGTGTATAAAGATACACCCGTAATAGTTAGAAAGGAAGAGGAAAAAGAATATATTGAAGAATTTTTAGATAAAGAATGGCAAAAATTAATTGAAGAAGAAATAAAAAGGCAACCTCCAGCAGTAGAATTGCTAAATGAACAAGTGGGAACGATTAAAGAATTAACATTGTTAATTAAAGAAGCTAAAAAACTGGGGGGAAAACTTGAAAAAATAAGAATACAAATAGAAAACGCAAGAAAATATTTTAGAATACTAAAAGTAATATACAGTAGCATAATAGCGGTGGGGGGCGTGGCATTGTGGCAAGCTGGAATTGTAAACACTATTGTTTTGATTGGATTGTTATTGTTGACTATATTTTTAATAAAGATTGAATAAAGTTCACTTTATTAATGGAGGGGTAATCATGAGGGATTGGCAAGATGATGATCTTTTCTTTTGGAATTTGTATTATGAGGAGGATGAAGAAAATGAAGAAGAGGAGGAAAGAGAACTATGGGAGTGGTTAGAAATTGTGAAATGGATGCTGGAAGAAAGTGGGAAATAAATAATAATGAATTAAATTTTGCTTCAATAATACAAAAATACAACCAGTTACGACCATACCAACGTGTTGGAGTAAGATTTCTTGTTAATAACCAAAAAGTACTGCTTGGTGATGACATGGGATTGGGGAAAACTATACAAGCATTGTTTGCAAGTGTAATATTGCACAAAATGAATAAAGCTAATAATTGCTTAATTGTAGTGAAGAAAACATTAATACAAGAGTGGATAGATGAAATAGAAAAGTGGGGGTTTGAAAAATACGGTATAAATGTGCTTATGATAGACAATATACCCGATAAAATGAATAATGCACAGTTTTTTAATATAATAACCTATGATACTTTGCTTTCGATTTTTAATAAAATAAAAGCACAAAAACCAGAAACTGTACAAAAATATATAAAAGCTAAATTGAATTTCAAAAAGGAATGGGATATAGGAATAATTGATGAAGCAAGCGTTATAAAAAACAATAAAACAAAAAAATATGTTGCAATTAAAAACATGAATTTTAAATACTTATTCCTATTAACAGGTACACCAATAGAAAATTCTTTTCTGGATTACCTTTGTCTTACTGCATTACTTAACAAAGAAGTAGAAGCAAAATTAATTGAGCTAAATTCTTTTAAAAAATTTAAATTAAACCTATCAAGGAAGCATAAAGAAGACTTATTCAAATTTGTAATAAGCATAACAAAACACAATTTTTTGAGAAGAGAAAAAAATTCAAAAGAAATAATGGTACAACTACCTCCGAAAGTATCAAAAATAATAAGATTCAATATGAGTGATATACAAAAACAGTTATATTTGCATTTTATTGAAAATGCCCGAAAACAAAATATAGAAAATGATACTTACATGGCAAAATTTAAACTACTTGTTAGATTACAACAAATATGTGTTGACCCAAGCTTAATAAATTCCAAAATAATAGACAAAAACAATCCCAAACTGCTATGGTTGAAAGACTTTATAGAACAAATACCCCAGCAGGATAAGGTTGTAATATTTACAAACTTTATAAAAAGCACCGAATTAATAGCTAATTTTATTGAAAAAAATTGCAAGGGAATTAAATGTATAGTTTATAATGGTGAAAAAAGAAATAGAGATGAGTTAAAAAACCTTTTTATAAAAGATAAAAAATATAGAGTTTTTATCGCAACAATACAATCGGCATCATACGGCTTGAATTTACAGGTCGCAAATTATATGGTAAGATTTGATGATTGGTGGAATCCTGCAGTAATGAAACAGGCTGAAGATAGGATATACCGTATAGGACAAAATAAAACTGTTTTTATATATAGATTGATGATAAATAATAGCATTGAAATAGCAAAATATGATATACTTGAAAGAAAGATAAGGGAGGCAAATAAATTCTTTAAAATGTATAAAAAGGTTTCAAAAGAATTAATAGATAAATTAGTTAAAATAGAATTGCAAAGAGAGGTGGTGTAAATGCAAGAAAGAATTACATTGTTTTTTAACCCCAAAACTACATTAGAAGAAATTTTAACCTTCATAGAATCAAGAATTAAAAATCCAATAATTACCGAAAATGGGGCGGTAGTTTTTGATTTTAATAATTTACCACCTAATTATGAATCACTTAACAAACTGGAAAAAGATATATATATAATACCCTTTAATTTATCAACTGCTTGGGGATTAATGTATGAGTTATTGCCTGTTGATTTAAAAAAACAAGCTAAAATATTAATGTATAATAAACAAGCTGGTAAATACTATGTGATTACAAAAGCCAAAACGGTGGTATCTTGGGCAAAGAAAATAAAAATGATATGCACCGAAATTTTAGATAAAGTTTTTGATAAATTACTTGAAGAAAAAAAGAAAAAAGAAAATAAATTGGAGGAAGGGCAATGAAAATTTATAGAATAGAAGGTTATGAGGTTTATTTAGAGCATGATTTAAAAGAAGGTTGGACTGAAGAAGAAGCAAATAAAATAGAAGAGTTAATGAAAAAATTAAAAAAAAAGCATCCAAATAAAAAAATAGAGACTGAAATAAGAAGGTTTGGAAAAATGTTGAAAATATATGTGTGGGAGGTTATTTCTTAAACAGATGGCTTATGTTTGGATTTATAAAATGCTTCAAGGTCTCTAACAGGTATTTTAACTTTTACTTCAGCCTTACCTACATATTCAGCCATTTTTTCCTTAAGACATTTAGCCATATCTTCAGCTTTACATACGGGTTTTTCGATATAACCACCAGTAGCAGTATCATATACTTTCTGGTATGAACATTTACCAGCCGCAGCAAGTTCTACAGCACATGCTTGGGAAGGAGAAAGCCCCTTATCTTTAATAGCCGCAATTAGTTTTTCATTAATTGCTCTAACTTTGGAACTTCTCCTTTTAACATGCCTCTTTCTTAAAATTGTTTTACCTTCCCTAAAATAAGGTCTAAACATTTCACCAAAAGTTGGAGCACCCATCCTAAACACCTCCTTCTAAATTTTTTAAATTTTTTTGGATTTGATTTAAAATAGCGTAAACACCTTCTGCCTTTTCTTTTACTTTACCTTTTTCTACCCACAAGCTTGTGGGAATACTTTTTATATTAAATTTTTCCTTTATCCCAGCACAGTTTATATCAAAATATGAAACGTCTATAAATTCTCTTAAATCATCCAATACCTCTTTAAGTATATCTTTTAACTCCTCACAGTAGCTACAGCTTTTATCAACAAATATTATAAGTTGTGGCTTATCTTGATTTTCAAACTTGTTTTTTATACACTCACACTTCTCCAACATACCAATTTTAATTTATATCATTTTAAAAAAAATTTCAAACACTTTTAACTTTACATTTCACTTGCTTTGTGGTATTATGAAGGTGAACTAATCCAAACGTGGAGGGTTCTTATGAACGAAGGAAAGGTAAAATTTTTAATTCCCAAGAATGATAAATTTAAAGAGGCAAAAAAGAAAATAGAAGAAGTTATTGAAAAAAGGGAGGATTTAAAAGATAAAATAGAAATAGAAGAAACAGAGGAGCAAGAAGTACCTGTGGCTATAACCTCAGATGATAAGAAATGTAACATACTAATAGATGAAGAGAATAACAAATTTATATTGGATTGTAAAGACAAGGGGACAATACAAATCTAATATTGGGGTTTTTAACTAATGGATTTAAAGAAGTTTCTACAATCTAAACCTGACCTTTTAATGTTTTTACAGTTTTACAAAAAGCTTGCTAAACCTTATTTTGAAAGTAAATCCAAAAAGGTAAGGGGGCAACGAGGCACTTTAATTTTAAAAAAACTTGGCTTGTATGATAAAAAGCAAGAAATTAAAAAAGGGCTTGATGAAATTGCACAAGCCTTTAATATAAGATATAGAAATAAACGATCCATTGCACAGGCAGCGGAAGCTATACTTGAAAGGTTTGAAAAAGAAATATATAATATACAGTTAGGTAAGAAAGATGGTGATAATAATATATCCAATCAAAAACAAACAAAACAAAAAGAAGAAAGGCAAGTTGAAAAAACCGATAAAAAGCCTATTATAAAAAATGTAGGGGGTGTTAAAATGGAAATGGATAAACAGGAACTTCAAGACTTTATTAAACGCACAATAAATGATGTAATAGAAAACAGGTTAAAGGAAGAGGAAGCAAAAAAGAAACTTACCGAAATTACGCAAAGAATACAAGAATTGGCTAAAAAACAAAAAGTTACAATGAAAGAGTATTGTGAGTTACACAATAAAGAGTTGTGTAAACTTAGAGATGAACTTGCCCAAGCTATAAATGAAAAATTTAGTAAAATTACTGAGGAAGTGGCAGGAAAGGTTTATGAAAAAATAGCAGAAAGGTTATCAAAAATGGAAAAAGATATTAAAAGTGTTTGCGAACTATATCCTGAATTGTGCAAAAAAATTGAAGAGAACCAAAAACATGTTGAAGAACGCATAAACCTTGTAGAAGAAGGCTTGAAATCCACTGTTAAAGCTCAAAAAGAAGTGATAGGCAGTGTTAAAGAGAGCTTGCAAAAGTTAGATCAAGAAGTAAATAAAGTTGTTAAAGAAGTTGAGGAAGTAAAAAATAAACCTGACTACATAGATGCCTCAAAATTAAGGGGTAAATATGTGTTAAGAAAATTTCAAAATGATTTAATTGTTGGAGCACCTAAAGGTGTAAATGAAGTTAAAGCAGTTGATATTATAGATTCATTACTAAATTCACCTGAATTTGGGGATGTGTTCAAGAATGCTATTGTGAAAGTAATATCTAAAAACCCCGATTTTTTAAATAAAATAAAGGGGGTAGAATATGCCCAGGAAAAAGAAGAAAGAGATTATAGACCCAGTGAAGATAATAGAGGAAATGGAGAAGGAAGAGCAAGAGTTGATAATAGACCCACAACCGAAACAGTCCAAGAAGCAGACACAACCGAACAGGGTAGTGGAACTGGAAACGGACAATCTTACAGAGGAGGAGATAGACAAGTTACTACAGGAGATAGACAAGGTGGAAGAGACACCACTACAACCGAGTCAAGAACAACCACAGGAAACAACACCGCAACAAATACCAGAGACAGTGCAAATACTGGGGCAAAATCTGAATCAAGAACAAATACAGAAGCTGAAGAAGGATATTTCTAATGGAGCTACTGGAATAGTTATAAGCGAAATACTATATGAAACGCCCATCATTAAAGATATATTTAAAGCATTAGAAACACTTGACAAAAAAATAGAAACAATATCAAATGATTTAGCAATTATAGCTAAACATTTATCAACCTCTGGAAAGGTTAATACTAAATTACCAGCAACGCCAAATAAAGGTGGCAATGGAAGCATACAAACATTAACAAATCCACATTCAATTTTATTAAAACAATCCCCTATATTTACTTTTGTTAATATAGTTAAAACTGCTTTAAGTGAAATAAAAGCATTAATAAAGGAATTTAGAGAATTATCAGGTGATTTTCAAGGTGAAACTGTACCAGTTATGCCACCACAAATGGTACCACAAAATACAGAAGAAGATGCTTTAAGGGAGTTTATTAGTAAAATAGAGCAAGCTTCTCAAATACAAAGAGCTTTGGTTGAATCCACGAATAGGATGTTGCAAACCCAAATTAAAACTGTATCTGATATGCAAAGGACAATGTTTGAAACTTTTTCTCTAATGCAAAAATCTTCTACTCAAACCTCAAATAATAATCAACAATTACCACCTGAAATTGAAGAAAAACTCAAGAAACTTGAAAAAATGGAAAAAAAGCAAAAATTAAAACAAGAGTTAAAGAAGCGAATGAAAGCAAAGAAGAAAGAAAATGAATTTAAAATAACTTAACTTTCTCCTTCATCTACTATTTTTAACAATCCTTCCTCGGCTACACCTTTAAATTCTATATTACCATTCTCTACGACAAAAACTGCGGGTGTTTCTTTTATATCAAGTACACCGACAATATCACTACATTTTGTTATATCAAGAACAAGTGTATCTTGATCTATTACATCCTCATAATTTTCAATAATATTAAGAAACTCTAAATCTTCTTGATTTTGTGGATTAATCACAATTAAGGTTTTAGGATCTTGAGATTGTTTTAAATTTTCAATTATTTTTATGCAAGCTCCTTGTCCTTGCATGGCTTCCCTCACCTTAAAACCAATGAAATAATTTTAAAAAACAACCCACTGAATTTAGGATTGAAAAGAAATGAAACTGCAGTAAGGATAATGATAAACATATTGAGGTTCTTTATAAAATCAATTTTGGATTGTAAATTATTGATTTTGTTTTCAAGAGATTTAGTTTTATCTTCTACTTGTTGCCTTTCTCCATTTATTCTGTCCACTCTACCTCCCAATGCTTGGAATTTCATTTGGAGGTCAAAGTGGTTTTTTTGTATTTGCTCCAGTTTTTCAAGAACTCTATCCAAGTTTTGTTCAATGTTTAATACTTTTGCTTTAATTTCTCCTATTTCTCTTTCAATCTGTTCGCTCATTTTTATCAACTCCTTTTTCCTTTGTTTCTTTTTCATCCCTCACCACATGCTCTATCATATCGGATATAACTGCTTTAGGCTCACCGAAAATATCTTTAATTTGCTTTTTAATCTTATCACTTAATTTATTTTCAATTCTAAATATAGCTTCTGCTTTAATATTTTTCTTTTGTATTTCATCAAATTTACCCCGTTTCTTTAATTCTTTAACTTTCTCCTCATTAAGTGCAATAACTGTATCACGTATTATGATGTATAATGTATCAATCAGTTTTTCTATACGTTTACTTTCAATATGCTCATTAAGCCACTTACGTATTGCATTAAGTATGATCAAAAACAGTATGCTACCAATGATTGTGAAACATTGATAAACCATTTCATTTTGTAGTATTTTGTGTAAAACTTCCATACTCACACCTCCTTATTATTTACTTTCGGTTCTCATTTCCTTGATAATAATAGTTGCCTGATATATTATATACAAAACTGCCGAGTATAACAAGAGTTTTTTAGCATACTCAAATATTTCTTCCCTATGCTCATACATTTTTTTGGCAGTCCATATACCTGTAGCTATTAAACCAATTTTAGTTGCCTCCCATGCAGCAGTACCAATAATTTTAATTTTTGCAGGACGTAATGTATTAAATATTGATTTAGCCATTGACATAAATAATCCTACAATAAATGAAATATATCTAAAGTTTGCATAAAATAGATTTACAGTAGCTCTAATTAATACAGGTGAAGCAAAGGATACAGCAAGCAAAAATTCCTCTGCTTTTTTGGGGGTTATAGGCACATCGGACATTTGCATTTCAATAAGTTTAGCAATTGTCTTATCAACTTGAGTTTTACCATATTTCTTGATAAGTTTACCAATGGAGGGTAACATTTCTTTAGGATATTCAATTATAATGAACCATAGCCTTAAGCGTAAACAATGTACATAATTTTTATGCCCAAGATAATATAATACATAATGTACTACCCTTATTCTTGCTTTATATTTTTCAAAAGCTTCATGTAATTTTGTAATACTTTTTACTATCATAGTTCTATTTACTTTTTGCTTTAAAAGTTGTATAGCAATATCTGGATTATCAGTATCAAGTGTAACTTCAATATTCATTGAAACATTTGGCAAATTACTTAACTTACCATACTTTTTCTCTTTTGTTTTGTCCCATAACCCAGAGGTTATTACAATTGTTTTCATAATCCCCCCCTTAACTTACAGTTTTCTAATAATTTTAACCAACAACAATAAAGATAACAAACCAATAACACCAAGTAGAATTAATGGAGTTAATGAAGGTTTTTCTTTTGTTGTAATTTCTTTGCCAACTTGTTGTTTTTGAATTTGTGTTGTTGGTTGTTGTTTTACTTGGGCTTTTACACCAGTAGGTTGTTTTTGAGTAGCAGCTTTAGTTTCTGTTTTTTGTATTTGTTTTGCTTGTTGTTTTGCTTGTCGTTTCACTTTTTGTGATGCCTTAGCTGATTTCTTTCTTGGTGGCTTTGGTGGTAATTTCCAAATATTTGTAGTGACCCTTTTAGCAGCCTCATACAAATTTATTATAAAAATCCATTCTTGTTTTGCATGTGGATATTTTTGGAGGAATTTTTGTATTTCTGCAGTCTTACGCTGTGGTGATAGCACACACACCATAAGTTGCCGTAATTTTGGCCATAGCTTTTTCACTTCATCCTTAGTCATAGTGTCATATATAAAATTGTATGCTTGCTTTATGCCTTGTGGATTATAGCCAATTGTTTTAACAGTAACTACTGAAACTACAGGTTTATATTCGGGATATTTAGCTTCAAGTTGTTTTATTAAATCTTCCACTTGTTGGAAACATTCTTTTAATGTTTTAGCCATGTTTATGCACCCCTTGCTTTTTTTATTGAATTATAAAAATACAATACATTATTTACATATTTCCAATCTCTTTCCCCCCTCAATACTTTCGGTCTTCCAAGTCTATATGCATGTATTGCTTTTACTATATCTTTAAAATAATTTAATTCATCCCTTAATAACCAAGTACCAATCATAACATTTATATTAGGGTCAAAAAGCATGGTTCTTACTGTGGCTTGTGCTACACCAGGGGGTAAGCCAAGCAACCCAAGTATTCTTGCAGAGGTTGAAGCAAATCTTAAATTTATTTGCATTAAACCGTAATCACCAGTTCTTTTATTCACCGCATAGGGATCACCTTTAGATTCTTGCCATATTATGGCTCTTACAAGGTCTGGGTCAATGTTATATCTCTTAGCCCAGTATTCTATTATTGAATTATATGGTTTTAAAGATTGTAATATGCGTTTACCAAGAAAAGTATTGCCCGCTTTATAAACATAATGCTCTTTTTTGCCAAATAGTAATACAAAGCCAAGTAATGCTATTAATCCTAATAATATTGCTTGCATAATTCACCTCACTTCCAAAATCTTGATATTAATATCAAGGCAAGTAGCCACACCCACCCTTTTATCCCATAATATTCTTGTGTTAATGCAGTTTTTATATCTTTAAATAAATCATATATTGTGCTTTTATATTTTTCAACACCTTCTCCTGGTTTTTTTTCTACATATACTTTATATTTAACCTCTTCTTTTTCGGGTTTAACCATTGCCTTAGGTGCGGTTTTTACTTTTACTTTTTCTTTTTCTTGCACAAGTTTTGTATATTCTTTATCAATAGCATTCAATGTTTTAGGATCAAGGTAACCAGTTAATTTTAAATGATATTTTTCTCTATATCTTTTTTGGAATCCAAGTATAGCCATTTTTAATTCCCAACTATAATAACCATCAATTTTACCTTCATAAAAACCAAGCTTTTTTAGTTTATATTGTATTGCTTCAATTAATTTACTTTTTTTCTTTTTTCTTGTAGATACAACAACAACTGGGAAATAATTATATTCAACAAACATACTTAACCCGAATTCATCCCTCATTTTACTTCCCCCTTCCCAGTCTTTCTTTCATGCATTTAATTCTAAATTTTAATCTTTCAAAGCCATCTTTTATATTCCTTGCCAACCTTTTACATTCCTCACTTGCCTCAATAAATTCTTTAAGCCGTTTTTTTAAATCTTCATAAGCTTTCAAATATACTGGGTTATTTTTAGCATATTCTTCAGTTATATCAACACGTATTGGGCAATATTTTTGCTCTTGCTCCTCTGTTAATTGCCCGATGATACCCTTAGAAAAACATATATCAGTTTTTTTACCATCAAGTTCTATAATATAACATTCACAAGGACTTCTTTTAGCAAGCTCCTCATTTATCACAACACCATCAACTTGCCCTGTCATTATTTGTTTCCTAAATGCTCTTATTTTGTCATATATTTTCAATAATTCAGTATCACTTTTAACTATTTCATTAAAATTATTTATGATATTGTCAATGTATGAAAGTAATGTTGAATAGAAGCTGCTATATTCAGGGAAGAAACCAAGTGCTTCATCGGCTAATCCATGAATATTAAATAAAGTTATTGCTAAGTAATAACATACAGGCATCCTTTCTTTTGATTCAGTACCAAGTATTTCATTAATATAGCTTTCAATTGTATCTATAAATTTTGAAAGTTCTTCTATATTTTCTGTTATATCTTGTAATTTTTTTACAGTATCAATAGCCCATACATGTATCTTAGCATAAATTTTAGCTTTTTCATTATTAAGTTTTGAAGATTCAAAGGCATATTTTGATATTGCATACATGTGTTTACTCATACAATCTGCTATACATGTAAAAATTGGTTGTTCAGAGGTATAGGCATTATATATATCTTTTGCATGATCAAGTAAATTTAATAAATTAGCAATAAGTAATTTCACCTTATCGGGAAATTTTGATATTTCAAAATGATCATGATGGTTAATTACTATCTTTTGCTTTATATAAGTTTCAAGTGCAATCAAATTTTCAATTAATTTACGCTTAGTGTACTCCAATACATCTTCAACCTTATCAACCTCAGCCATTTTCACACCCCCTTATAGTAATAATAATAGTAATAATAAAGTAGCAATAGCAAATAGTAATGTTTTATATTTTGGAACTTCTTGCATAAACTTAGCTAAAGCATATTCTTCTTTTTTTACTACAGGTAAAGTAGTTATTGAAGGTTTTGGTTTTGTTTCAACAACCGATTTTAATTTAGCCTCCCTTTTCTTACGTAATTCAGCTTGTATTTTTTCTTGCTCTTTTTGCTTTAGATATGCTTTGTATGTAGCAATTTTTTCATCTATAGTTTTTATTACATCATCAATTTTTGTATCAACTATATAAGACAAACCTGTAATATGTTTTAATTCACTAAATATTTTTTTGGCTTTTTCAAGAGATTGTAAGTCTCCTTTTTCAAGTAAATTCAATGCTATAGATAATTTTTGGGGTACTTCTTTATTTAAAGACAATATTATTAAACTTTTGTATTGTTCAGCACCAGCACCCCCAATTACTTCTGGGTAAAATATAGATTTATACAATTTTGTAAGCTGTGTACCTATTCCTTGCCTCCTATATATATTAACTATAGAAGTTAACGTATTTTTTACATTACCTGCAAATTCAAACTTTATTTTTACTTTCATCTCTCTTTCTATTTTACCAAGCACATCACGTTTAAAATATTGATTATTTATCAAATCAAAAAATGGTTGTCCTTCACACACTCCTGAGTTTTTAACTGAGCCATAACGCAAACCACCATAGGGGCAACCAATACTACGGTTAAAATACCAACTTGGGGGCAATACAAGTTCAAGCCCAGTAACTCCAGGTTTTGCTATCCGTCCTAAAAACCCACGACCTGTTCCAACCTTTTGTTTTTGTTCAAGTAGTTTTGATATATCTCTGGGGGAAAGCCTTGCAACTCTCCGATACCAAGCAGTAGCATACCGCAATGCATTTACAGGCCATCTTCTAAATGGCATTGGTATTGAAACTTCACCATAGTTATATACTTGAAGTGGTAATTGTGGGTAAATACGGATAGTAGCAGTAACACGTTTTGTTATAGGTTTACCCACTCTGTGATACAATAATTCAAATAATTTTGATTTTTCCCAAGAAATACATCTTCCCTTATGCCAACGGCAAAAATCGGAAAGTTTTAAATTAAATTTATATTCTTCCCGTTTGGTTTTTTTACTTCTAATATCATAATTGTAAACTGATACAAATAGTTCTACTGGTGAATTATGAGACAATAAAATAAATTTGCCATATTTATAATAATCTCTAAGTAATTTATAAGCTATTTTACTTACAAGTTTATCACAAAATTGATTTATAAAATTAACAATTAAAGAATAAGAAGAATATCTCCATTTTTGCCGACTCCAGTACAGGTAAGCCCGATAAAAATTACCACCAAAGCGTTGTTTAGCCATTTTTTCAATTTCAGTAAATATAGGACTTTCAACCTCAACATAATCACCTATATAGAGTTCATAAACAGGAAAATTATAAATAACAAAGGGAGTAAGTTTTACATCTTTTTTTAGATCAAATTTTGGTATATTTAATTTCTTTGAAAACGTATAGTTTAATAAATCAAGTACTCTTCTATAAGTGTGTGTATTTTTAATTAAATCAAAATATTCAAATTCATAAACTTTATAAGTTATTTCTCTTATTTTATCTCCTGAAAATTTAATTCTTGGCTTAATATAAATATACAATGGTGGACTTTTGAACCATTCAATAATAATACCTTGCGGATGTTCAAAACATTTTTGAACCACAAACAGTATAAACTTTGAGGCAGTTGTAAAAATATTAACAACCCTTTTAGTCTCCTCCTTGATTTTTTTAGCTTTCTTTTGAGCCTCAAAATAACTAATGAAAGTTAAAGCAACACCCAATGGTGAAGCTAAAATTGATTGAATCGTAGAGGACAAGCCAGCAAGCTTTGTTGATAACTGCGTTGCCAGTTTTTCCAAACCTACTTTAACGCCAAGTTTTGGTAATGCCTTGGCAAAAGCTAATTGTAAACGCACCCGTTTTATTTTTTTATCAAGCTCTTTTAACTTTTGACCATAATTCATGCCACTTTTATAATAAAAAATTAAAAAAGAAAAGTAAAGTATTTGGGACTTGACAAAAAATTGGAATTTTAACAATAGGGAATTTATCCTTCCACATTTTCTTTGTTTTTGCTATTGTAAAATTTATTATACACTTTCCAAAATTCACTTGCCAAGTATTTTACATTCCTATCTTCAGGTTTTGCTTCCGATAGTATATATTCAATCACTGAAAATGGTTTATTCAAATCCTCAAATTTATCCATACAATATATAGCCACACCCCGCAACCTTTCTATTTGATCTTCATTGTTTAATTCACCATATCTATTTACTAAACCACTAAAAAATTCCTCAGCCTCATTCATTTTTTCAAATGTTGCATGCCTTATAAAATCGGAGGTTACAAAAGGCAAACCACCTTCATACTTATAGCATAAAATAACCTTGTTTCTAAAATATTTGCATATAGTTTCATCATCAATAACACCACCATTCCATATAGCAACGCTTGGGGCTGTTTCAAAATTTGATGGTAATTCAGTAAAAACAGTAAAATTACATTCATGTTTTGTAAAGTAATCAAGAAAATTGTCAAACTCACCCCATGATATAACTTTACATGATTTAGATTTTAAAAATTTCCAAAACATAATGGATAAAACTTGGAAATAGTCTTTTGAGTAATCAAAGATCCTCATGCCACTCACCTCTTGCACAAAAATCGCAGTTCACTTCCAGTGTTTCCTACTTCTTGTTTTTTTATTCTTTAGCCTCTCGTTTTTAAAATATTTTAATTCTTTTCTCAAAATATCAAATTCATAATTCAAGAAATAATACTCATCCTCTATTTTTTCGGCTAAATCCCAAACTGTGAGAGATATTTTAAACAAGCCTTCTTTTATTCCCTTATACTTACCCTCATTATCTATTAAATTTGCCAACCTACCTATTAATACACTTGAGTCCTTTAGCAATCTACAATTCTTTAAAATTCCTTTACGCATGGCAATTTCTCCTTTAAGTTTTTTAATTCTCCAAAAACAATACTCAAATCTATATTATTGCACACTTCTATTGCTTTTTCAATCAACCTATCAAATTCACAATCTTTTAACCTTACTGATAACTCACGAAAGGCAGAAACAAATTTAATTGTATCAACTGTAAATCTTGGTTCAACCATTGCAATGTAATATAAATCTTTTGTGAAATGTAATATATCTTTTGATCCAAATATATTTCTCAAATCTATTAAAATTTGCCTAATGTTTTGTTCCATTGCCATTCTTGCCACCTCCCATTAACTTTTCAACTTCAAACTGTGCCTTAACAATTTCACCTAAACTTACAGGTTTACCAACCCTACTACCACTCAACACCGCTCTAAATACTGCATTATCAACATTAATTAATCCCGAATTTGTATCCTTTTTTAAATACCTTGCAAGCATTGCTTTCATTTTTTCTTTTGTGTAGAAATGCTCATAATTTCTAAACCTTATAAATTCAAGCAATGTGAAATTGGGTGGTGTTTTATATAGGAATGGTTTTTCTTTTATTTTACCAAGAAATATAGAGTACCACTTTATAGCCTCGCATATTTTATTGGTAAGGGCTTGTGGTTCTTCACTTCTACTTAATAGGGTTTCAAGTAATAAGGAAACTTTAATTTGCTCAGTGGAAGTAATATAAGGTAACCTTACTGTTTTTTCTTCAAAATTTTGTTTATCAATATTACTCCAGTAGCTAACTATAAATCCAATGCACTTCCTTATTTCAGCCATATCTTTGCCACCTCCCTCTTTATTACTTGGTGGTGGATTGGATTCAAACACTTTGGGGCTAATACTAACTTTAGTTCCCTTATGCACAAAATGTGCATAAAGGAGAGAAAAATTATCTGTCCTTACTGTATTATTATTTATTTTTTTATTTTTATTTTTATTTATTTTTATATTTTTTATATTTTTATTTATATTATTTTTATCTTTTTGTATTATAATAGGGCGGTTTTGTGTTATCTGTGAGGTTGTGGAAAACTCTTGGGAGGCTTTATTTAAGCTTGTTTTGGCTGTGGAAAACTTTGTGGAAAGTACACTATTCCCTTGTGCACATTTTGTGCATAAGGGTGATGTTTGGGATGTGGAAAATGTGGAAAACTTTTGTATATTTGTTTTTAATTTGTAATTATTTTTATTTACTTTTTGTTTTTTGTTTAGTTTGTTTTTATTTCTATTTTTATTTTTATTTAGTTTCTTTTTCTTTTTTAACTCAAGTAATTTTATATAGATTGCATTCAAATTTACTTTGAAATACCTTCTTTTAGGCACTTCATTGTTACCTACCATGTATTCAATGAAACCAAGTTTAACAAGCCTTTTAATGGCGGTTTCTTGCTCCCTCCTTGTTAATCCAGTATCCAATTCAACATCCTTTATATTTCTATAAAACCACCCACTTTCATTAGCATATTTAGACCAATAAACCAAATGCATTAACATAATGGCACTTTTAATTGACCCAGTTAATTGTCTAAGAGTTGGGTAATAAACTAAAAATTTTTTTGAAAACCCCTTGACATTGGATACAAAATTTGTTATATTGGTATCGAAATTAAGTTTTGTTTGCATTTTGTTGTCCTCCTACTTAATTTTGTTTAGCTTTATTTTATTTTATATCTCCTTATTTTATCGGCGTTTAGCTTCCTTGAAGTAAATATTGCATTAAATCTATATTCTATCAAGGTTGGTATTTGGGTAAAATAGCTAAATGTTATGGCAGTAGATTTCGATACTTTATGTGATATAATAATAAATGGTTTCACACTTTAAATATACACTAAATTATTTCATTTTTCAAGGTCAATATTTCCCCCGACAAAAGCCTAAGAACTTAGCCCTATGGGGGTTGAATTTTTACTTTTTATGTGTTATTATAACTTTGGTATGGATTTGAAAACTTTTATAGAAATGCTACCCATAACCAAGATTGATATTTCTAAAGAAGAAATAATTAAAAAGTATATGAAACAAACCAAAGGTGCAGTAGTATTTGGTATTCCATTGTTATGGGTTGAATATCAAAAGGGATATATACCAAATTTATTGTGTGTTAAGTATGTTATTTTCACTGAAGTAGCCGTAAAAAATATTAAACCAAATATAGTGCTTTTAAAACCCAGTGAAGTATTAAGTTTTGCACAAGGCTTTATGAAACAAAATCTATCTGCATTCACAAAATTTATAGCCCCATTAAAGCAGTATGGTATAGTTAACTTTGGTATCTTGGTAAGTGGATTTAATAAAAAAACATTACGTATAAAACTTAATATTTTCATTACCTTGAGGCAATCAATTGACCCTAATTGGTTACTTGATTTCTTTGCCAGTAGAGAACAAACATTTATTTCAATATTAAATAAAGCTTTATCCGATCTTTTTGAAATAAGAGATATACATTGGATTGAAGTAAAAAAGTATAATGTGAAAAATTATACTTTACTTACTGTTGGTGGTGCGGTATTATTAGGTATGTTTTTATTCTCAATGTTAAAAAAATAAGTGGAGGGCGTTATGTTTCAGCAAATACTATCGGCACTTAGTAAGGTTCAAAATCCTAATGAATTAATTGACAATATATTAAGTGAGTTTGGTGTTTATTTTAAACTTGGTGATATTTTAGCCCAAATAGATATGGCAATTGAACTAATACAGGTTGTAGCTCAAAAACGTGGCACTACACCTGTAATACAAAAGTATATAGAAATATTAAAGATTGCTAAAACAAAAATAGACCAAGTGAGGCAACACTATGTAAAATATGCCACACAATCCCTGTTAGGTAGTATTGGAGTTGATTTAAATACAATGCAATCTCAACCACAAATTCAAACACAGTCAACAACACAAAAGGAAGATGAATTGCAAAGTATTTTAAAAAAGTATAGAAAGTGAAATTTAATTTTTTAAAAAATTTCTTGATTTTAAATTTTAGTTTTGTTAAAATTTTTAACGTATGAACAAACGGCAGCATTTTAAAGCCATAAAGGTAATTCTAAATCAAGAACCAAATTAAAATCAAGTCCATTTTTTACCCTTAGGTATTGGTAGTTTATAACCCCATTACCTTCTTGTAGTAACTTTTTCTCCTCATTATTTATTACCTTTTTAAATTTCCAAAGCAATATGTTACTCCATATTTCCTTTAATTTTTTCAATTTATCCCCTTCAGTGAACTACCCTACCCTAAAGGGTAGGGCTTCGTAAGGAGTTTGGTGGCATAAGCCACCCTTATCCTTACTGGGTGGTTCACGCACCCACTACCCACTACCCTTACAGGCTCGTGGGTTACCTTATTCATTATGTTTATTGCTCCATTTATATCTGCGTTTAATACTATGTTACAATTTTTGCAAACAAACAAGCCTCTATGCTTCCTATTCTTCTCATCTATATACCCGCAATTACAACAAGTTTTTGAAGTATTTTCTTCGTTTACTTCGATGAAGTTGATGCCGTATCTTTCACATTTATATTTTAACTTTTGTTTGAATATACCCCAAGGCATTAATTGTATATTTTGGTTGTTTTTATCTCCCAAATTTATTTTTTGCTTTATATGTTTCATTTCACCTATAACAATATTACCAATTTTATTTTCAATGCAGTGTTTTATAATCCAGGCACTTGCTTGATGGGTGAAATTTTCTGTTATATTTTTCTTTTTTTTCAATAGCCAAGCCATTTTTTTGCCGAATTTAATCCCTTGCTTATCATATATACTTTGTATTCTTGCTTTTTCCTTACACCACCAACGGTTGAAAGATTTTAAATTCCTGCCGTCAATTATGACGGCAGTCCCGTTGGTGGTTACTACTGTAGCAAAATTATTAACTCCTAAATCTATTGCAAGATATTTATTGTTATCAAGTTCAACTTTTTTAGGTTCTATTTCATATACGTATTCAATTTCCATCCACATACCATTACCTCTGGGTATGATTCTTACTTCCTTTACAGCATGTTTATTTATATTTGGGGGTAATTTAAACCATAAATGTTTTATCCCATATTTTTGACTAAAGTTTTTGCCAAGTGATAATCTTATTTTATTATCAATTACTTTAAACATATCTTTTGGAAATATACAAGGAAAATATCCTTTTTTATTTAAGTATCTTGGTAGGTGTATAGGTCTATTATAGTTTCCCCTTTTTCTTTCACTAAGCAATCTAAAAAAAGATTTCATAGTTCTATCAACTACTTTGGCAGTTTGTTGGGCAACTTGCGAGGGCAATAGTTTAAAATTTTTATTGCTTTTGATATAGTGGTAACACTTTTCATAGGGCAAAAATTTTCCATTTTGGTAGTAATATTGTCTAATTATGTATAATGTGTAATTATACAAATTCTTTGATAATCTACAAAGGGTTAAAAGAATTTGGTAAGTCTTTTTATCAACTCTTATATGATTTTTCTGTACTAACTTCATGCTATTATATATATAACAAAGAATTTAAAATTTGTCAAGTAGAAAATTTTATGTTATCATAGAAGGTGTCATTCCCCTTCCTAAAGGAAGGGGTCTTCTATATGAAAGATAAAA
>Ga0190367_1000125_pt1 | contig 60027 bp, 63 predicted proteins | sample 4872181011_MG_FD_171838 | JGI IMG/M metagenome (GOLD analysis project Ga0190367, IMG submission 171838) | Hydrothermal vent microbial mat bacterial communities from Southern Trench, Guaymas Basin, Mexico - 4872-18-10-11_MG | ecosystem: Environmental > Aquatic > Marine > Hydrothermal vents >... | reverse complement strand
AGATAAGCTACATAACGGGCCTCATACTCTCTATCATCCGTAATGCCTCCCACAAGGTTATCTCAGGAGCTATTCTAAAGCTATATAACACATGATCTATAACCAACTCGATATCTAAACTCCTTCTAGTTCCATATTTAAGATAGTATTCGTCCCAAGCACAGGGTACATATCCATAGTATACGGTCCAGTTCCCAATCACGACTCTCTTCGAATTCTCTGGACCAATAACTAGATAATGATTTTCAATTAATGAGTCTATATCCATAGGAGCTGGGGAAACTTCTATTACAATCTCCGCCGACGGGGTGGAGTCGTCTCCATCATCGCTATATGTGATCATCATAAACAGCCCTATCTTACCATCATGCTTAGTTCCATATATCGCGGTCAGCTTATATCCAATTGGAAGCCATGTAGGTAGGTGTAATCTATATCCCCTCTTAACCCATGCCATAGAAGCCTCTTCAACAGCTAATTTAACAGCCTTATATTCAAAGGGAGGGATACCCTTATATCTAGGAATATAGTATGGGTTGACATAAGTATGATAGTAGAAATAATATCCAATAACGCTAAATATTAAGATTGTAAAGATAATCAATATTATCTTTAGATGTTCTAGTTTCATCCTCCACCACCAGCTTCAAATTCATAGTCAGATATTTCATAAACCCCATATGGATCATCTTCGTGCTTATCGTGGGTATCCCAATAACGCCAGTCTCCATTAGACATCTTATACTCTAAATACTTAAAGTGCGTTCCATCTATGTTAATTTCAGGAGTAGTTGTTTCACTAAATGCAAGATAATTTCTCGCTGTATTTGGATTCGGGGTGAACCTCCACTCCACAATACCATATATACCTGCAGTCCATGTTCCAGTATATATGCCTTTACTGATGTAATAAAAGTAATATTTACCTGGATTCGGTCTTATATCGTAGTAAAATGTGGTCACAGGAACGCCTCCTGTAGTACTATCGATCTCTCTAGGAAAAATGTTAATTTATTGTCAGTATCATAACCCTTGTAATAACCTATTTCAATCCAGTATCTATAGTCATAGCTTAATATCACATTTATCCATTGACAATAGAAGCTACTGGGATATACGAATTTGTCTATGGTCTTAATATAGCCAGCGGTACCGCCAGGAGACGGTCAACCAGCATCGCGATAATTGTAATAACTATAACCCGCGAAATACCTGAATAACTGTGGATATACAGGGCTTAAAGTGGAGAATAAGTATAATATTATTAAAATACTATTGATAACTACCATTTTTTAAAACATAGTTCAATTTAATAATATATCAATAAATAAATTTTTCTCTATTAAATCAGCATTAGAATTAGATATAATATTATAGTCGATATCATATCTGCTAAGACGCTTGTAAGTGGATTTATAAAATGATCTGGGTCTAAGCCCTTTAGGTATGTTATATATGCCATACCAAGTGAGAATGATGCTAGTATAATGAATGATACTATGCCTGATAATATGATCAATATGTTTACAATGTTAATTATATGAGTTACTAGACTTGAGTATAATGAGATCCCGATTAAAATCAGGGCTACTACAGTCAATACATTGGATGACTCGGTGATATACGATGACCAGAGCTCCTTATCCAGGCCTCCGAGCGACAGCCTCGTAGAGGTTCTAGAACCAACTATACTTGCTGAATCTCCGGCTAGTGTGAGTAGCGAGGGATATACTATATAGATAAGTGGATTTTTAGACAGTAGATCCTCCATATGCCTGAAGATATTTCCAGTTAAACCCACTATAACTGATGCTAGTGTAATGGCCGCGATACTCTCGATAAACTCCTTGATAAATAACTTTAAATCTATTAAAGGAGATATCAGGATAGGGATTAATATAGATAGAAATATGATCAAATATAACACTATATTAAAGCCATGAATATAATAGTAGAGTCTTAGATAAGTTATGAAGAACACTGTTATAATTAGATCACCGATTGTACTTGAAAATGGATATAAGATTATATCTGGATCAAGTCCACGCTTGAAAGTATAGTTTCCCATATTAATACTAATGGGTAGTGTGAATATCGTTGCGGAGAATGTTATTCCCAGAATGATTGAGAATAGATTGTAGATTGATATTGGTATATTATGATATATCAATATAAGCCATATAGATGTGAATATGGTTATTAGTAGGCTTCCAGTAATTAGGAGTATGAAGTAACTGAATATTAATGTATAGAACTCCCTTGTATTACCCCTTAAACATGGTTTTATAACACCAAGATGAAGCGATGTAGAGTATCTCCCAACTAATATACCCGCTACAGATCCTCTGAAACTCAATACCTGTGGATATATTAGGAGGAGATACGGGTATTTAATGAATAAATCACTTATTAATAAAAGAAGTGTACCTGGTATAAGGTCTATGAATGCGGTGGATAGGGAGGAGAATGTCGATATAAATTCACGGATATCATATTTGATAAATGACTTAAACATGAATCCTCCCCCCTATCCACCTAGATATACACCTCCCGAGAAGCCTTATGAAAATAATTGAGGTAAATTAGTAAAATATATTGTTTTATTGATTTAAAAAAGATGTTAAACATAATTTATGGTTTATAATAAGCCAAAATGTGTCTTGATTGATTTATATAGAGTTACTAGGAGAAAATGAAGATATAGTAGCCTTAGGTAATTTATCTTGTAGATCACAGACCCAAATAAAATTTTTCACACACAACGAAAATTTAGGGAAAAATATAAATGGAAAATTCCAAAAAAATCAATAAACAAATTTATATATTTTGAAATTACTTAAAAGAATTTGAAGCTGTTTATTGATTTAAAAATAAGGTGGAATAATGATAGCGTTTTTAGATTTTCAGATTAAAACTCCACACAGAGTATATATTCCACATGAAGATAAGGTATATAAAGTTAACGATGATGCTCTTTTAAATTTTTTAAAGAGAGGTAATATTAACGAAGTATATGTTGAATCAGCATCTAAGAAATTTTTATATAGGCTATTAAATAATGGAATCCAGGTATATATACTTAGAAATAAGAACCAAAATAATCTAAGAAAGAAGTATAGTCTTAGGAAAAGTCATGAGAACGATGCAAAATTACTGTATAAAATATTTAAGGAAGATCCAAACAGTTTTAGAAAGTATGTTAAAAGACAACTAAATAATGATCCCGAAATTCAATTGTATGTATTAATACTAAAAGAGATTAAAAGAGTTAAACAAAAAATAAAAACTAATCAGAGATTTAATCTGCCTGTAGAAGAATTGAACAGATATCTTAAAAGACTATTAAGTGAGCAGATGAAACTAGTATATAATCTAAAAAAGAAATATAATAATATTTTGAATTTATTTAGAGATATTAAAGGATTAGCCGGAGGAAATCTATTATACTTTTTGACATTAATTCCAGAGATAAAAAGCTTTAAGTCTGCAAGAAGCTTTTTGCGATATCTAGGACTTAGAAATGTAGAGATAAATAAATTTTGGAATAGAGAAGCAAGACAGGTCCTAATTAGAATCGCAATAAAAACGTCAAGATACAGCAATATTGAGTTTAACCCAAGAAAACCAAATTGGAAATACTTAAGAGAGTTAGCAATTACCATCTATACTAGGCTTAGGGATAATGAGGTTAATATCATTTTGTCGCCACCTTACAGGTGAGGTTAGTAAAATATTGTCGCCATTATCCCTAAGCCTAGTATCCTCTTTTCTCCTTCAAACCTTCTATCTTAATTTATCATATAAGTAAGATGCATTACCTTAATTTTGAGCTTAAGACAAAAGATAGTCGAGTATGGTGGTTAGGTTTTACATTAGGTGGAATAGGCCAGGGTAATTAAAAAAGTATAATGATATTTATTAGAGTAATGCGGAGTATATTTAAAATATTGGTGGATTATTCGATTGTTGGAGGGGAGTAAAGGTTTTGGATAGGGAGGAGATTAAATATACCCCTGGATCCGTATTAGATATACTTAGTGAGATTAAAGACCTTACTGAGATTATGGTCAACCTAGCGTACTGCAGCGTATTCTTCACAGATGAAAGAATTTATAAGGAGCTGGAGAAGATAGAGGCTAGGATAGATTATTTAAAGAGTATGTTGATAATGCATGCTGCATTAGCTACTAGAGATAGGGAGGATGCTGAGAAGTTAATTAGCATATTCGACCTCGCGATAGCGATAGACAAGATGAATGATATATCAAGTGATATAGCCCAATTAGCTAAGGAGGGGCTTAAGATTAGGATGGGGGAGTATATATTCCTAAGTAGCCCTACAAACCTTATATATACGATTAAGATAAGGGAGGGCAACCCCTTTAAAGGGCTCTCGATTAAGGAGATATATGATAATATTGGAGAGATATTCGATGTCGTAGCTATTAGAAGGAAAGACAGGTATATTCTATCTCCAGATGAGGACTTCATAATCGAGATTGGAGACGTAATTTTTGTAAAGGGATTGGCGGAGAATATAAAGGCTCTAGTAGAGAGACTGGGTCTAGGCATTAGAATCGAGGGTGTTAAGGTAGATGAAGAAGGTATACTCGATATCATCTATCAGATTAAGAATACATCAGAGGTCATGATCGATCTAGCCTATGCATCACTATTTACTGGATCAGTTGAATTGGCTAGGGAGATAGAGAATCTAGAGGATTACCTAGATACATTAACTAGAGATTTAAAGGTTACTGTAATGGAGGTAGATGGATTAAGTCCTAAGGAGAAGCTCGCGATGGTGGAGTTTATAAATGCATGTGAATATTATGGTGACGCTGCTATGGATATGACGTACAGCCTTAGAATGGGTGTGAAGCCCCATCCAATAATTGAGAAGGTCCTTGAGACAACTGACGAGAGATATAAGATAATCAGGATACCGAGGAAGTATGATGGAAAGACTCTTAAAGACCTTAGTCTCAGTAGATATGGTGTAGACATAATTGCTTTGAAGAGGGGTAGAGAATGGTATATAACTCCCCCCTCATCAGGCTGGAGTTTAAAAGAAGGTGACTTGATAATAATACAGTATTACGAGGAGGCTGAGGACTATATAAAGAGGTTTACAGAGGAGATTGAATAGAGATAATTAAGTCTGAAGGATATATTTTATTCAATGAAGTATGGTGACTTTATAAACTTAGGCTATAAACCGAGTCCAAGTGATTTAATAGCTTTATTTATGGTAGAGCCTGCTAAAGGATTCGATATGTATGATGCCAGTGCAAGGGTAGCGGCTGAATCATCGGTAGGTACATGGTCTGAAATTAAAGTTGATGAGTTCGTTAGTAAGATCTCGGCTAAGGTATTTATGATTAAAGGTAAATGGATCTACATAGCATATCCAATCGAGCTATTTGAAGAAGGTAATATGAGTCAGATACTGAGTAGTATAGCGGGGAATATATTTGGGATGAAGGCAATTAAAAATATTAGACTAGAGGATGTATCGTGGCCTATAGAGATTAAAAAATGGTTTAGGGGGCCTAGATTCGGCATTAAAGGTGTTAGAGATATCCTAAGGACCTATGATAGACCTATATTAGCTACGGTACCTAAGCCTAAGGTAGGACTAACATTAGATAAGTATATTGAAGTTGCATCTGATATATGGAGGGGTGGGATAGACTTAGTTAAAGACGATGAAAACCTCACTGGACAGAGCTTCAACAAATTTGAGGAGCGGTTAAAGAAGATGCTTAGATTAAGGGATAAAATAGAGAATGAAACTGGAGAGAGGAAGGGATATTTAGTTAATATTACAGCACCATATAATGAAATGGTTCGGAGGGCGAAGCTGGTGAAGGATTATAATGGGGAGTTTATAATGATCGATGTATTGACAACCGGATTCTCCAGTGTACAGAGTATTATAGATGATTATTCATGGGATAATGGGATAGCAATCCACGCGCATAGGGCGTTCCATGCCGCATTCACTAGAAACCCCAGACACGGGTTATCTATGAAGGTTATCGCCGAGATATTCAGGATACTTGGTGTAGACCATATACATGTCGGCACTGTACTAGGTAAACTACATAGTCCATATAGTGAGGTAAGGAGTTTAATAGCGATATGTAGAGAGGAAGTCGTTAGAGAATCTAGTAGAAGGAAACTATTATATAACGACTGGAGAAATATTAAAGAAATATTCCCAGTTAGTAGCGGCGGCCTACATCCAGGTTTAATACCTAGTATATTAAAGATATTTGGATATGACGTAATTATACAAGTGGGTGGTGGAGTAGCAGGGCATCCCAACGGATTCTACTCGGGAGCCAAGGCTGTCAGACTTACTGTAGATGGACTTATAGAGGGAGAGACACTAGATGAAATCAGGAGTAGATACCCTGTAGTGGATAAGGCATTGAAGACATGGGGTTTAAAATCGCCTACTTAATATAGTCCCACATCATTTCAGCCGCGTCAATATACTTTAAGCCATATTCCTTAGAACGTTTACGTAGATAATCTACGGTAAGTCTATACCTCTTAAATATCTCAGGCCTCTCAAGATGCCTATAATAATTTATTAGAGATGGATTATACTCCTTCAATACATTTATGATACTCTCTCTAACACCGAGTCTAAATCTAATTACATCTGAGTAAACATAGTCTACATGAGACTTTACAGAATACTTTAGTATCTCATCCAATTCAGATTCATCGTCATTTATATATGGCATTATAGGGGCTATAAAGACCCATGTCTCGAGAGACTTACTAAGCTTCTCCACGGCCTTAAACCTAGATTTAGGTCTAGGTGCATATGGCTCGAAATAGGATATGTATCGAGGATTTAATGAGGAGATTGAGAAGCCTACATCCGCATTCATATTCGTGAGGAGATCTAGATCCCTTAATACGAGTGGAGATTTAGTCTGTATAGAGACCCTTAAATCCCTCCTCCTACTCAGTATCTCTAAAATCCTTCTTGTAAGCCTTAACTTAGCCTCCCAAGGCATATATGGATCTGAGTATGTACCTATCCCTATGACAGAGCCCTCTTCAAATCTATTTAAAACCTTAGTTAACACCCTAGGCAGATATATCTTGGCCTCTACATACTCACCCCACTTATATTTGATGCCGCGTAATTTAAAGTACCTCATTGAATAGCAGTATCTACATCCAAATTCACATCCAAAGTATGGGTTGATACTATAATCCAACTCCGGTAATGGCGTTTTATGGAAGTAGTAGCTCCCCTCCAGCCTAAGCTCCCTAACAACTTTATACATATTCACTCATTCTCCTCTGCCTAAATATAAAATCCAGAAGGAAACTCCCGATATCTTCCCTCGGAGTCTTTAGCCTGCTATATACGTATCTTAATGCATTGACTAGGTTATTGAACTTTATAGTCTTACCCATGAACATCCTTCTGACAGATTCTCTAACTATCCATACACCCACTGGAAATACATATGATGGGTAAATCTCCCTAAATATGACTACAGTGGCTTGCCTACCAATCGAATTTAGGTACTCTAAAGTGGCTAATCTAGATGCATAGTAGCAGCCACCTATCTCAGCATAATCCTCTCTACCACCATATAATTCATAGTCACTCTCAATTACGATTCCATCACCGAGTCTATTCCAGAATGTTCCGGGATACCATGCCTCAATAAACTCATAACTCCAGTGTCTAGGGATTAATACCGCTATAAACTTATTTCCCAATGCATTATACTCATAGACCTCGATATCATTAATTAGAGGATACTTCTTAACCATCTTTATGAGCCTCCTACCGATGATATCGTCGACCGCTGTAATACTCCATCTAGTAGGGACTATCCTACGAGACCTTCTAAGTCCCAAGCCTCCGACGCTGAATACCCTCTGGATACGACTTATTGGTATACCCTTTAAATATAGATTCCATACTGCATCCTCAGCTCTTAAGTCGTAATCACTTGAAGCCCTCTCAACCCTATAATCAATTTTTAAAGTCCCTAACCTAAGATTCTCTAGAGGACCCCTAGGCCCGAATGGAATGATATCCTCATCAATCTCAATAAATTTAACTGGAGTCCTAGCCAATTTAAGCTCCACCTCAGGGCTTAAGATACTTAATGAGATATCAAGAATATCTTGATAATATCTATCGCCCTCCCTAGCAATTGATACGTCGACCCTCTTACCTCCAAAAACCAGTATACTACGCATCTCAAGAATCTTATCTAAGCTATAATCTATCCAATACTCTGGATAATCATATATTCTAGTATCTCCCTGGATAGGTGGGACTAGAGGACCTAGATATACCTTAGGATAACCATATCTACCTACAAATATACTTGGGGGAGTATTACCATATATCTCCCTGGTATATAAACTACGGATATACTTAGACACGGCCTCAAACTCCATTATCACAGGGCATTTAGGCTTTCCACATAGATTACTCCTCCCCCTACATAATACACATATACTATTTCTAGATAGCCTAGGCTTAACTACATCCCTCCATATACCGCTTTTAATCACCCTATCTAAATAGTCGTAGATATCCATGTTCATATCCTTCTCGGGGCAGATTTAAACAGACTCATAATAATAATCATTCACCTAAGTATATAACCTGATTAAAGGAACTTTAATAAAATACTCAAGTATAATCTTCATAGACAACTTCGACTTGCCTCTAGCCCTTGCAACAAATTTAAATGGGTATTCACATATACTGAATCCACCTTTAAATAGATAATATAGGGTCTCAACCTGAATTATAAAGCCGCTGCTCTTAAAATCCTTATTCACCAGATACTCTAAAACCCCCCTCTTAAACGCTCTAAATCCCGATGTGATATCCCTAACCCACAATCCTAAAACAGTCCTAGCATACTTATTTGCAAATCTACTAACGACCTTCCTATATATATTCCAACCCTCTACAGACCCTCCCTCAATATATCTAGATGCAATTACAACGTCGCACCCCTCAGACAACCTCTTAACTAGATCAGGTATTAATTCCGGCGGATGCTGTAGATCGGCGTCCATCTGCACAATATAATTATACCCTCTCTTAACAGCCTCATTATAACCCCTTAATAGAGCGGTACCTAATCCCCTAACACCATGTCTAACTATTAAGTCGATATTATCATAGCGCGACATGAAATCCCTTACAATATCTATAGTACCATCTCTACTCTCATCATCTATAACTAGAATATCGTATTTACATGGTAGGTTAATTAGTCTCTCAAGGAGTATACCTATATTCTCAGCCTCATTATAGGTAGGTAGTATAATTATGGTATCGGAGTACATATTAATCACTTGAAAGTAGATTGAAGCATTTTAACAGCCTCGTCAATGGATAGGGAGCTTAATGTAGAGTCTTCCTTGAATACTAGATTAGACTCCATATATTCATATGGGTAACCACCGTATAGATAGTCTTTAATGAAGCCGATTACACGCTCTGTAGCCTCACCATTACCGAGATATGGAAGTAGATTAATCTTAATCTTACGATTAAATAACTTAACTAGCTTATCGAAGCTATCTTCAGCCCCAGGCTCTATGGAATCTGTCACCCCATACTTCATCAAGTTATATGGATCAGGGTATTTAGAGTAATATGCAATCGGCTTCTTCATAATACTTAAATCTGGTATAATCCAGTATGAATCTGTTATGATCATTCTAGAGTAATATGACAGTGCGAGATAATCTAGATAGTCTAGAACCTCTATAAATAGTATGTCATAATCCTCCATGATCTTATAATATCTCCCACTCTCCATCAAGATCTTCTTCAGGTTCTTGGGGAGGGATATGATTATAGGCATCCTAAACTTCTCACCCAACTTAATTAAATCACTTATAACCTCCATAGGATTCAACATATTTAGGTAAACGGCAATATACTCATTCTCATCGATAGACAGCTCATCTAATATACTTGATTTTTTAATGGCCTCACTCAAATTCCTTAATACAGCGTCTACAGATGTAAATCCAGCTACTTTAATAAATTTACCGTCAAAACCCTCTGAAACCAGATTCCCCTTATTAACCTCCATATTCACTATATGTATACTCGACCATCTATCAATGACCTGTCTTAAAATCTCATCATAATTCTTTACATACGTCCTTACACCGGATCCAATGTGGACTACCGGAACCTTCTTCTCCCTAGATGCATATAGAACTGCATATACAGTCCTTGAATATCCACCTACTATAATAGATTCAAGCTCATACTTCTCAATCAACTCTACAACCTTATCCTCCAGAGACTTGAGATCCATCCACCTTATAGTCTCCTTAGGACGGGGATAATTTAACGTAAGATATTGGACACCCTTCTCAAACCAACCAGATTCCTCAAGCACATCGAAAAAGAGTATATTAAATATTTTCTTAGGGAGATTCTCTATGATAGTGGCGTGGATATATATCTCAGGTCGAGTCCCTATAAATAAGCCGACCTTCATCCCTATACCCCTATCCAGTCCATATCACAATAAACTTAATTATTAAATATAAGGAAGCTATTAGTTAATATAGTATATCTGAGGGATTGTATATGAATATTAGAGTACCATCGACTGAAATTAAATATAGATGCCTGAGGTGCGGCCGTATCTCGACGGCTAAGGCAATATCATCACAGGTAAGATTCCAGTGTCCCCACTGTGGATTCTCGATTCTAGAGAAGGTGAGGAGAGAGTTTGCTAATGAGGTTATAGCGAGGTAACATCCATTAACAAGCCATCTATAACAAGGGATAGATGATTCTCTATAAAGTTTGCTAATCCATTAATAGGTATTATAGCTACACCTCCTTCAAAAAGGATTTTATGATGCCTCAATGTAACTACCACGGGATAGATCTTCATACCGATATAGCGGGATATATTTCCTAAGAGTCTACACCTATCAATATGGGACTTAACGACCTCCCTCAAAATAGATGGAGAAAGTAGTTTATCCCAATGCTTACACTCTAGGCAGAATAATGTATCCCTAGAGTATGCTATGATATCGATCTCCCTAGGAGGCCTACGGATCCTAAAACTCCTTATAACCTCATATCCATACTCCCTGAAAATTAGACTTACAAGCTCCTCAAAATCCCTCCAATCTAGGATCTCAGCCACATCCTCGAGTGAGAAGCCCTCTGATAAAATGCTATAGGTTAATTTAATCCTCGTATCGATATTATCCAATTCCCTCCTAAATTTATTGTAGTAGGAATATAGGATGTATTGATTAACGCCGTATCTTGCAGAGAGTTTAAGCGGATCCCCACCCCTATATAGATATAGTAATGCATATTTGTATAGAGGTTTAATATCTTCTAACCCGGTCATTCCATAGTTAATACTAATATAGGCTTAAAGATCCTTGGTAAAACACTTTTGCTAATACTCCGACCTATAAATTTAGGGACCTTCCTCCTCTTAATCAATATAATTAGATCATATGGATTCTGGATAGACTCCTCGATAATAGCCTCGGCGACATCCCTTGAATATAGAATCTTCTTCCTAACCTTGAAACCCATTCTAGATAGTATTTCAGCCGATTCATCAAGCTTCTTATTAGACTCCTTAACAATATCCAGTTCCTCAATCTCATTCTGCTCCAGAGAAGTTACCGATGGAAGTGTTATCACCGTCATTAGAGTAACTTCGACACTACTCTTATCTGGAATTAGATAATCGAGAAACTCTAACGGCGATAAGCTAGTCTTCAATCCAATCGGGATCAATATACTTCTTATACTCACTTCCACTCACCCATCACAACGCTACTCTGAGTCATCCTAATGCCCTGGATCTTAAGTATATCCTCTTTTAAAATCCTTCTAAACACCTGTATAGACTCTACATCAAGCTCTATAAAAATATCAAACTCGCCAGTAATCTCATATACCTTAGTCACATTCTTAATCTTAGCTAGACTCTTACAGACATTCTCAAGCTTATCAGGCTCCACCACAATCAACATAATAACCTTCATTATAAACCACCTACTGGAATATATAGATGTATTATGTCAATATTAGGATAGAAACGCCGGTAATATATACGTTTACCCTTCCTAGTAGGCCTCTTAGGAGTAATAATAGCTACTTGATCAACCCTCAACTCATTCAACCTCCTAAGCAATACCTCATCATCCCCAATTACAACATATGAATCACATAGATACCCCTCATCTCTAAGCCTACTACAAACCTCCCTTAACCTTCCCATACTCTCCCTATGAACATCATATATATCCAAGTCACCAGACAACACACCAGTTCTAATATGATCTATGATGATCAGGCGGTGGATATCGGGTAAATTATATTTTATTGCGGATACAACCTTATCTACAGGAATATCTTCAGTGACTAGGACCGCAGTATGTATATACGGGACAGCAGGAGGCAGTAACTCCAGTGAAACCTTCTTCATAATACCAAGTCCACTATATAGGCGGTAGCCGATAAATATAAGTAACCCTGCTAAAACCCATAGCGTACCTAAAACCCTACCTGCGGGATGATATAACACTACGAGAGAGAATAGAGTCCCGGTTGATATCAATCCGATTATAGATACGATACTAACCTCATATCCATGTAAACTTACATTAAGCGGGGTCTTCCAAGGCCTATACGCATCTCTATCCACGACCCTAAGCTTAATATGACTATAATTCACTAGGAAGTAGCTTAGTAAAGCACCGAAGTTATATAATCCAGCCACAAAATGCAGCTCCCCAGTAAATGCAAGTAAACCACCGATCAAACCAAATATTATAATCGCTATATATGGTGTAGCCCTCTTCCTATGAAGCCTACTAAAGATCCTGGGTACAAGCCTAAATCTAGACATACTATAGACTACCCTAGATACGCCTATTACACCCGTATTCGTAGATACTAAGTTAATTAAGAAGGCTACAATAGCGACTCCAATCGAGAAGTATCCCCCTATAACAGGTATTTTAGATGCTATTGCAGCAATAGGGCTATAAACCGATTCAGTTAATCCCTCCCAACCCAATACACCTAATCCAAGAACCGAGAAAGCCAATGTAAATATAATTATACTTACGATAGATAATTTAAATGCCCTGGGTAGATATTTCCAGGGATTCCTAGTCTCCTCAGCAGCCTGTGCAATAGACTCTATCCCTATGAAACTACTCATAGCTAATGTAACTCCATATATAAAATTCTCTGTCCTAACATCGGCTAAACCCGTATAAAATACATTGGAAAGTCTAGCAGGGTTGCCGAAATATAGTAATTGAGATATAAACTTATCCACTGAAAAACTAAATACAAATCCTAAAATCAATATTATTAACTCGGTGGTAACCGTGATTAAAACTAAGATTATATTGAATAAGCTTGATTCCTTAATACCGATTATGTTTAGAATAATGAGTGTTAACACGATTATAAATGCAGTCAACCCGATGAAACTAGTTTTAAATACATAACCCAGTATATTAAAAGATACTTCACTATGCATTCTGGGGAAGATGAATGATAAATATCCAGCTGAAGCTATGGAGAATAACCCTATATCGAGTACATAATCGAGTAATATAGCCCAACCAACTAGAAACCCCATTATATCATTTGAGCCTCTCATACCATATACCTGTCCACCTCCAGCATATGGGTATAGAGCACTCAACTCGGAATACACTAAACCAGTTGATATATAGCATATAGACGCGATTGCGAATGCGGCTGGTGCATACCCAGCTGCATAGGCTGTTACAATCCCTATCGCAAGGAAGACGTCTGCACCGACATCTGCAAAACCCATTGAGAAACTTCCTAAAAGCCCTATCTCCCTCCTTAATGCAACCCTCTCCTCACTACTCATTCATAATCACTGGTTTATAGTATAATCTACCTTTATACCATCTTCCTTAACGTATACTACTTTATTTAAATAGGAAGCAGGCTACGTAGTGATTCTTCTCAACTTCCTTTAATGGAGGCTCCTCCTTATCACAAGGATCAAATCTACGTGGACAACGTGGATGGAACCTACATCCAGGAGGTGGATTAATTGGATTCGGAGGTTCTCCAGGGACTACTGGACGCATCTTAAACCTGTTTTCAGGATCTGGATCTGGGACCGCTGCTATCAAAGCCTTGGTATATGGGTGAAGCGGATTCTTTAGAACCTCTCTAGTAGGCCCATACTCAATTATTTTACCGGCATACATTACAGCGATCCAGTCACTAAAGTATTTTGTAGTCGCTATATCATGTGTAATATACATTATTGACATCTCCCTCTTCTTCTGGATAGATCTAAATAGAGTAAGGATCTCAGCCCTACTACTTGCATCTATCATGGATACAGGTTCATCAGCCACTAAATATATTGGGTCTAGGAGCAATGCCCTCGCAATTACTATCCTCTGCCTCTGACCACCACTCAGCATATGAGGATATTTAGTTAGAAACTCTTCGGGAGGAGTCATCTTAACCTCCTTCAAAGCCTTGACAATCTTATCCTCAATCACCGATTTATCCTTCTCCCCGAATATTATTAGAGGCTCACTTAGAATGTCATAGATGCTATGGTATGGGTTTAAGGCTTGGAATGGGTCTTGGAAGACTATCTGGGCCTTCTTCCTAAACCACTTTAAATCTCCCTTATAATGTGTAATATCCTGCCCCTCAAATATTATCTTACCAGCTACAGGCTCTACAAGTTTTAGGCTAGTCCTACCTAATGTGGTCTTACCGCATCCGGACTCCCCGACTATAGCTATAATCTCACCAGGTCTAAATTCTAGGGAGACCCCGTCTACAGCCTTTACAATCAATTTACCAAATAGTCCTTTACGTAATATATAATACGTCTTTATATTCTCGAGTCTTAAGATTGGTTCAACCACTTCAACCACCTTTATATAGATGACATTTAACAAAATGATCCTTATTCAACCAGATAATCTCGGGATCCTCCTTATCACATATATCCATTCTAGATGGACATCTATTAGCGAATCTACATCCCTTAGGCGGATTAATTAATCCAGGTGGAGCACCTGGAAGGAACTCAGGCTCCTTATCAACCCTAAGCCTAGGTATACTAGCTAATAATTTTTGCGAGTATGGATGCTGTGGATTCAGTAAAACTTCCTCAATCGGGCCATATTCGACTATCTGACCAGCATACATTACAGCTAGATAATCACTTATATCACTAGCCAACGCGATGTCATGCGTAATGAAAATCATACTTAAGTTATACTCCTTCTTCAACTGTTTAAGTAGATTCATTATCTGGGCCTGGATACTAACGTCCAACGCACTCGTAGGCTCATCTAGGATGAGGAGCTTAGGATTCATAACCATAGCCATAGCGATTACAACCCTCTGCCTCATACCACCACTTAATTCATGTGGATACCTGTCTAGAAATGCGGGGGCTAGTCCGACCTTCTCAAACATGTCTCTAGCCCTCTCCAAAGCCTCCTCCTTAGGCATACCTAAGTGTACGATTAAGGGCTCAGCAACCTGGAAACCTACCTTGAGAACTGGGTTCAAGCTATTCATAGCACCCTGGAATATCATGGCGATCTCACTCCATCTAATTCTACTTCTAAATTCATCGTCGGTCAAGTCCATGAGCTCCATTCCATCAAGCTTAATCGAACCCTCATACCTGTAGGTATTACCTGGTAGAAGCCTCATTATCGCATTTGCAGTACTGGATTTCCCGCATCCGGACTCTCCTACAAGACCCATCGCAGTCCCCTTAGGAATCTTAAAGCTAATTCCATCTACAGCCTGTACAATCCCTTTAAATGTCTTATAGTATAGATAGAGATCCTTAACCTCAAGTATATTCCCACTGCTCATTTAATCACCTCTCCTGAAGCTTGGGATTGACTATGGGCTCGAGTCCTAATGCGATGAATACGAATGTTATAGCTGCAAGCATAATTAGGAAACCTGGTGGTAGAACCCACCACCACCATCCATTTAATACAGCACCAGCATAGAATGATTCCTCGATAATCTGACCCCACGTAGGTATATTTGGGTCTCCTAATCCTAGGAAGCTTAATGCAGCCTCAGTCAATATAGCACTTGGTGTAAAGAAGATCATTTGTGCAAATATAAATGGCGCTAGATTCGGGAATATATGTTTAAACATTATCCTGAGGTCTGAAGCGCCTATGGCTCTCGCAGCCTCCACAAATTGAGACTCTCTAATACTTAATACCATAGATCTAATTAGTATTGTGAGACCAGGCCATCCCAGGGCTATAATCGCCCCTATAATAGCCAATATACGTGGGAAGTTCGGGTTTCTACTTATAATAAATACTATCAAAATGATTACAGGTAGAAATGGAAAGTTATATACTATATCCGAGATCCTCTGAATAATCTCATCGATCCTACCGCCTTTGTATCCACTTATAATACCTAATGCAGCTCCTATAGCAGTCGTTACAACTGATGTGAAGAAGCCTATTGCCAAAGCAACTGGAAAACCGAATAGCAGCCCCTGAGCAAGATCCCTCGCATTATCATCTGTACCCATCCACCCATATGACTCCCCACCGAATACCGCTTTAATTAAGCCGACCGAGTCTTTAGGGTCACCAGCCATATAGATCTTTACCGAGTAGTCTCCCTTGAGTGGAACCCATTCTACACTCTTACTTGAGACCAGAGGCTCACCGAATAACAACCTATTATAACCAATCTCATTAACCTCGTCTAAAGTTAGATTGAGGTGATAATGATTATTCATGTACCCCATTAGCCCTATACCCACCGACTGCTCCTTTGAAAGGAATATTATTTTTGCGTTGCCAGCGAATGCTATATACGGCAATTCACTCCCAGATGGTGGAACCACGTTGAATGAGTATAAAGTAATTTCATCTCCATTTGGTCTAGTGAAGTTTATTATAAAATATGCTCCACCAGGCGTGTTCAATGTTACATTAAAGAATTTGACCATTAGAGAAGTTGGGAAACCATCTTCAGACAATGTGTATTTGAGTTCATAGACCTTAAACTTTAATCCAGCGATATCGACGGTTCTAACTGGTTTATTAGTATACGTAATATAATGTGTAACCAAGTCTCTACCTGTAAATACATCAGCCCATGCTGGAGGTACTGTAATAGGATTATCCGCCCATGCCTTAGGATTACTCCATACCCTTATACCATAATCTAGAGGATATGTGGCTAATACATATATGGATATAACGACCATTAAAATTAATAGTATAAGCCCTGCCTTTCCAACTAAACTACTAATATATATTTTCCACGCACTCCTCTCATAACTCATTCTACCGTCACCCGCGGGTCAACCACGACATATAATACCTCTAGAATAAACCTTGCAACTACATATATTAGTGTAAAGACGTATGTAAGAGCCAGGATTAGAGGCTCATCGATATTTAGGATAGCCTCATAATATAACCTACCCATTCCAGGCCAGTTAAATACAGTCTCAGTCAATATAGCTCCAGTCAATGAACCAGCTAGACCCAATACCAGATTAGTTAGTATAGGATGTAGCGAAGGTCTAATAATATATCTCCTTAGTACGAGATTTTCAGGAAGACCCTTTGCTCTAGCTACGGTTACAAAATCTTCATTGGCTGTGGATACTAAGATACTTCTATATATATAAATGGCAGATCCAGATAGTGCTAGAACGAGTGTAGCAACAGGTAGGATAGTGTGGTAAAGCATATCCATAAGTCTCGGGAAGAATTCTTTAGGCGGATTAGGGCTTAATAATCCTCCATATGGTAATACTCTTAGATAGTATGAAAATATTAGTATTAGTAGTAGTGCCAACCACCATGTTGGAGTCGCGTATGATATTGCAGAGAATAGTGAGACGCCTCTATCCCATATTGAACCCACTTTAGTTGATAACCATGTACCGAATCCTAATCCAATGATAAATACTATAACAACCGCTGTGGTAACTAACATAACTGTATATGGAATTCTTTCAACTATGATATCTTTAATTCTGTTACTACCTGAGAAACTCGTCATATGCTTCGACGTACCTAAGTCTAATGTAACTATTCTCCTAATCATTTCTGGAAGCCTTACATACCACGGCTTATCAAGTCCATACTGAACCTCCAGACTCTTCCTAAAATTACTGACCATTTTATTAATCTCCTCCTCACTCAATCCAGTATGCTGAGAAGCAAGCTGTGCTCTATACGCTCTAACCTCCTCATTTATAATAGCTTTTAGAATCTTATCTGATAGCCCAGTGGCTCCAAACAGAATCGCGGTTAAAAGTAATACAGCTACTAATACAAGTGATAAATTAATGGCCTTAACAGTAAAGTATCTAGCTACACCCATCGCATTACACCTAAGATTCAGATATATGATTTAAATTCCGATTATTTAAGGATTAGAATATGTTGAATCAATTTATATAAAAAAATTATTATGGTGAATATAAACAAAAAGAGAGAAGGTGAGTTTAACTCTTCTTTATAATCGGCACAGCGGCGACGATAATGTTGATTATTACTAGTATAATTACCACCATAATCATTGTATTGATTGAAGCTACTGCAGACTCTAATGAATCGACTCTATCACTTAGATCCGACACTGCACTAGATAACTCAGAGACGCTTGACGATACTGCAGATACACTGTCAGAGACATCCGACACGCCTGAGTATACTTCATTAATAGCTCCTGATAATGTGTCTAATGTTGATGTCAGTGACTCACCTAGAGACTCGATCGCATCGGCTAATGCACTAGATATTCCTTCTAACTGACTCCTCAATGCATCTAGATCCCCACTAAGTTTGTCTACAGCCTCACCTAACTGCTCAATCTCCTTCTCAACCCTACCTCCACCGACTATCGAGAAGAATACCGTTCTATAGTCTAGCAATGCCATCTCTGGGCTGTATAACAGTAAGTCTACCTCATATGTACCTGGCTTTAAGGTCTCTGTAAACTCGGCTGGCAACGTAATAATGTACCTATATGGTGATACAGCCTCTGCACTACCACTCCTTAATACTTCACCAGTGACCGGGTCGATAATGAAGTAGTTTACACCGACTTCATACGGTACTGCCAACCTCGATATATCTATGATTATCGTACCCTCTGCACCGACGTTGACTGATGGAGCATAAGCCTTCTCGATCCTAGGCCTGATGAATGTACCGAATACCCACTTTCCAGGTGCAAATGGATATGTTGGGTCTTCAAATGCCTTCATAACTAGTGAGTCTCCAGCTGCATCGAAGTTCTCTAGATAGAATGGACCATCTGAGATTACTAAGTGGCTCTTATCAGTGATCCACTCTATAGCTGAGTAGTATCTATCTACTGCATCATCCCATGATGCCACTGTAGTTCCATCAGGCAATGTGAATACATTCTCTGGGAAAGTCTGGTTAGTCACCAGCTCCTCAAGCATAGTCTGTGCATCAGCGGCGTGACCAGGTAATACATAGTTAATCTGTGGTATACCTAAGCTGCTTGACATATATCTATTCCATGTATACTTACTCTCTAAGACTAGTTGCTCTACGGCATAGTTAATCTCCCATGGGAAGTATGTAACTGGCGGTGCTGCGAAGCCCGCGATCTCATTAGGATCAAAGTGCCAGTAATCTACATAAACCTCTAACTTAGTATCATCTACAATTCTGAAGCCCTTTATGAATGATAATGTATCTGCGAAGTATGCATTCCAGATCGGGTCTACACTCTGCTTATCCTCAGCATATGTCCATTCATAGAATAAATATATGTCATATAATACGTCGGCCCAAGTGATTGTAGTTCCATCATGCCAGTGGGTACCTAATAACTTTGATAAATCAAATGTAACTTTACTAATTGCAGTTACACCAGATCCTACATACTCCCATGACTTAGATGTTGCATTCCACATAAATGCGTCCTCAGGTACAGACATTGTACCATCGGGACCTGCGGTATCAACTGTATAGTCTACTCTAAATGGTATAATCCTACCCGTAAATGGATGATTCCATAGCCATGGATCGTGTATAGCCGTCCATGGGTCGACGCTATATACATCGAAGAAGTGCCAGTTCCTAGCGTCGACCGGACCCCATAATGTCCTAGATGTGTATACATGTAGGTGTCCAGCCTGTAAGGTTGATTTACCAGGTATATAAACTTCTCTCAAATTATATACAGACCTTAGTCCAGCCCCACGATCCTCAGTCAGCCCCATCATACCTGGGGCATATGGCTGAGGATCTAATGTAGTGACGATGAAGACTCTTACAGCCTCTTTGATAGCTAATTCAGTAGCCCTCCTAAATAATTCATTCCTCTCATCCTCATTCTTAAATAGACCGAACGCTAGTGTCTGCGTAATATTATCTAGTGTATCATTCTCATAATTCCAGTATGTCGGCTCCTGCCAACCAGGCATTAATCCATACCATGGGGCGGCCCAGAACGCTGGACCCCAGTCATCCCACCTTACTATGCCACCCTTACCCCAACCTTCTGTATAGATGTGCCACTCTAAGTCGGCTGGATCAGTATAGTATACTAAGTCGATAGCCTCACCGAATGTCATCTCAAGTCTATTCACAGTAAATCCTAGCTTCTCTAGCTCGTCTGCTAATAGCAGACCCATCTCATGCCTCTCATCTTCAATCCTTATAACGAAGTTTATTGTAACTGGGTTGCCGTTGTAATACCATTTTCCATCAGTACCCTTCTCGGCACCCAACTTAACCATCTCTTCATCAATGATCTGCTTAGCCAAGTCTGGGTTGTATGCAGTCTTATACTTCGCCACCACGTCGGCTATCGTAGCGAAGTCTGGATCAGGTGGAGCCTCGAACGTATACATCTCATAAGCGAATCCCTTAAATATCTGCTGAACCACGAATGCCCTATCAACTAGGTAGTTTACTGCAAACCTGATCTTCCTGCTTACAAATGGATTCAATACATTGGGATCTTTAGGTACAGCTGGGTTCAATATAAAGTCGTTTATACCAGCAGGTGCAAGCATGAACTTTACGTCTGGACTACCTAAGTTAGCTGCAGCGATATCCCTTGGAACTTCAAACATATAGTAATCTAGCTGGCCAGCCTTGATCAATGCTACAGCCTGTTCAGCTGGAACAGCTTTTAAGACAATTTCTTTAGTAGGCCTCTCTGGAGAAGCATACACAGGCCCCTGGAAAGCCGCGACAGGTATTAGAAACACTGCAACTAGTAATACGGATAGAAGGATTTTCAATCCTCTCATTATCTACACCTAAATGAACTCCTACATTATTTATAGATAAGTAGGGAGTTTATATAAGTCTTACCAAATATTTGACAAATTCGATTATTTATTTTATATTTCTTAGAAAGGTTTAATTTTATCAAATAAAAATAAATATGACGCATCTCTAGTATAATTATGGCGATGATGTGAAACTCCCTGGGCTGATTAGATGCTGATACTTATGAATACTGAGCCATTACATTATTTTTTATATCTAAGCCTGGCTTTTTAGTATAAGCAGGTGATATATGGTGGCTGCTATACCACCTCTTCAACCCGAGCAGATAGTAAATTTCCTATATACCATATATTACTTTCTTAGAGACGCGATAATATTTATATTGCAAACCACAGTATTTAAAGAATATCCCGACTATGCATTTACATATGGAGACGCAATCACGTTTTTAGTCAGTATAACTGCAGTATATCTAATTTTAGAGTTTATTACAGCGGCTAAGAAGTTTATTAAAGTAATATTAATTCTCGGGTGGTTCCTATTATTTGTAACTATAGCTATATCACTAGCTGGATAGTGAAGTATAATGAGTAGGAGGATAGAGTTAAGAATATTATATACAGTGATAACACTGATACTTCTTTACCTAGCTATATCATTTGGCATTGAATACGTATTTGGGGTAGATAAGCCTTTTATGGTTGTAGTCTCAAGGAGCATGGAGCCCACAATACGTGTAAACGATCTAATTATAATTACTAAAGCCTCTCCGGATGATATTAGAGTAGGGGATATAATCGTATTTAGATCACCATTGAACCCCGATATGTATATAGTACATCGGGTGATACAAGTTATTAGAAGCAACGACAGAATATATTTTAAGACTAAGGGAGATAACAATAAATATCCCGATCGATGGGTAGTAGACCAGGATAACCTCATTGGAAGAGTTTTATATATTATTCCCGCAGTAGGGGGAGTTATACGCGTATTTAATGAAAATATACTTCTTAAAGCCACCTTCATAGGGCTCCTAATTATGCTATTGATATATCTGGAGTATCGGGAGTATATGGGAGAGAAGGAGTCCAATATAGAAAAGTTGGATATACTTGACTTAAATCAGTGATACGCCGAATAATCTATATAGTAGATATTATTCTAACTGAGTTTAATAATATTCAATTATAATAATAGTAATTATTATAGAGTTTATGGTGTGGTGTTATAAATGTCCGCCAAAAGACCTAAGCCTGACGTATCTATAGTAAATGTTGTAGCGACTGTTAAAATAGGTCAAGAAATTAATTTGAGGAAGATTCTAGAGAAGATTCCTCAGGCAGAATATGATCCAAGGAGATTCCCGGGGTTAGTGTATAGATTAACAAACCCCAAGACAGCTATACTAATATTTGGGTCTGGTAACATGGTTATCACAGGCGCTAAGGCTGAGAAGGATGTTTATAGAGCTATACAAATACTGATAAATACCTTGAAATCTAAAAGGATAATTTCTGAGGCTGAGCCTGAAGTTAAGATCGAGAACGTTGTTGCTGCAGGGAATTTAAAGGGTGAAATCGATCTGGAGGAGGCTGCAGTATCGCTTGAACTGACGATATATGAGCCTGAAGAGTTTCCAGGTCTAATATATAGAATGGATGATCCAAAGGTTGTGGTATTATTATTCTCGAGCGGTAAGATAGTATGTACAGGTGCTAGGGGAGAGAAATACGTGTATATAGCGGTTGAGAAGCTTCAGAAGAAGCTTGAGGAATTAAATCTCATTTACTATTACTAATCACTTAATTTTTTATTATATTATTATTCTGCTAGTAGATCAGCTCCCTAATCTTATCCCTCATGACAATTACTCCTATAGTCAATATTACATTAGTGAATAACACAACCGCAGATGCAACCTGAATTATAAAGTTTGTTGCAGCCTCTAGGTCAGGAGGTAGTTGAGTGACTTCCATATAGCTCATTAAATTAGTAGGTAGTAATACAGCCATAACAGCTGCAGCCAACCCCCTTGCATAGAATAGGCTGATTAATGTAGCTGCAATACCCCTCTTATCACTAAACCCTAATCCAGGTGCAACTACATAGGCTAAGGGCATCCTACCAAGCAGTAGTAGAACTGATAGAATCGCTGCTATAGTAACGACGTAGATATCCCTGATATTCATCACAATACCTACTTCAACGAAGAAGAACATTCTAATTAGTAGTGTTAATTCCGAGTGCATGCTCTCGAGCGAATAGAGTTGGAAGTGAATCCTCTCTATAATCCCCTTAGATGGTAATACGCCGGTGAAGTAACTTAAGTTGGTCAGCACAATGCCACATGATAAAACGGATATAGCTCCATTACCACCGAAGAAATCCGTCATCGCATACAGTAGGATTAGATATGCTATAGCCATCGTGTATAGGTGACTCTCCTTCCTCAGCCTGTCAAGGATATACGCTAGAAGGACGCCTGCTATACCACCTATGACTATACTAGTTGAAAAACTCGCAGCTATATTGGCTGCAATAGTCTGAGGCTCGACACCCCCACCCTTGGCAATTATAAATGACAGTATGGATGTAAATATGATTACGAAGACGTCAGTCAATACGGATTCGAGACTTAATGTAATCTGGAGGGAGGACGGTGCATTAATCCTCTGGACAATACTTGCAATAATAGCTCCACTCCCACCGCCTATAATCGTACCTACTATGAGACTCATTAGAGGATTCTCGGGGTAGAATCCTATTATATAGTACAGGAAGAAGTAGGTTATCAGAGAGGAGATTATAAAGCCTACCGTAGCTAGGATTAAGGCGGACTTAGCGGTTATAAGCAGCTCACGTAGGTTTATACCGAAGCTACTCTCAAACATTATAACTATAAGTGCAAGGGCGCCTAAGTAGGTAGCTACCCCAGACAACAGCTCCACTGGAACTATCCCAGTCAGAGGTCCTAATACATATCCAAGGACTATGAGGAATATGGCGTCGGGGATATTATGCTTGTTTAGTAATACAGATCCAATGAATCCTATGAAGATGACTAGAGACGCTATGAATAGTCCGTGAATCTCCGCACCCACTTAAATCACCGAATATAATTCTAAAAAACTTTAAACGCATGGTATATTTTAATCTATTCTGTAACCTCGCATACAATACTATTTTATATCTAAATATAGAAATCATTTATTGAGATGAAATTTAGTGAGATTGCGAAGTATATGGAGAGGTTAGAGGCTACTAGTGGAAGAATCGAGATGATACATATTCTCACAGAGTTATTTAGGAAGGCCTCGTCACCTGATGAGGCTGCTATAATCGCTTATGTAATCTTGGGTGAATTGCATCCTCCATATACCGGGCTTGAACTTGGTATGAGTGAAAAACTAATTATAAGGTCAATCGCATTAGCATCTGGATATAATACTTCATTAGTCGATAAGAGAATGACTGAGGTAGGGGATATTGGTAAGGTTGCTGAGGAGTTTATAGGTAGGAAGAAGCAGGTCTCACTATTTCCAGTTGAGTTGACATTAGATAGAGTATATAATACATTAGATAAAATTGCTAAGACGGCTGGAGAAGGTTCTATAGACGTTAAGGTAAGGCTCTTGACGAGCTTATTAATCGACTCGACACCTAAGGAGGCTAGGTACATCGCTAGATTAGTCGACGGTACATTAAGGCTTGGAGTCGCTGACATGACTATATTAGAGGCCCTAGCCTTATGTAAGGGATCTAGAGAGTTAAAGCCGATACTGGAGGAGGCATATAATAAATATCCTGATATAGGATATATTGCCAAGGTATTGTTTAAGGAGGGCTTGGATGGAATTAAGAAGATTGAGGTTACACCAGGGATACCTATTAGGCCTATGCTTGCAGAGAGAGTTAGAAGCCCTGAGGAGGCTTGGGAGAAGACTGGAGGGAAGTTAGCCGCTGAATTTAAATATGATGGTGAGAGGGTTCAGATACATAAATTCGACAATGGAAATAAGGTCTTAATATTTAGTAGGAGACTCGAAAATATAACACACCAGTTTCCAGATGTTATAGAACTAGTTAAGAAGAATGTTAAGGCGGATAATGTGATATTCGAGGGTGAGGCGGTTGCATTCGATCCCGAGACTGGAGAATTCAAGCCCTTCCAAGAGCTTATGCATAGGAAGAGGAAGCATGATATTGAGAGAATTGCTAGGGAAATCCCAGTTACACTACGTGTATTTGACCTTATATATTTAAATGGCGTCAGCTACTTGAAGAAACCTTTTATCGAGAGGAGGAGGAGGCTGGAGGAGATTATAGAGTCTAATGACTATATTAAGCCGTCTGAGATTATATATCCGAGGGATACGAAAGAGTTGTGGGAGTTCTTCCACCTAGCTATTGAAAATGGTTGTGAAGGACTAGTCATCAAGTCACTGGCATCTAACTCAGTGTATCAAGCTGGAGCCAGGGGGTGGTTATGGATTAAATTGAAGAGAGATTATAGAGCCGAACTGACAGATACGCTTGATCTAGTTGTGGTAGGGGGACTGTATGGAAGGGGTAGGAAAGGAGGTCTACTCAGCAGCTTTCTAATGGCGGTATACGATGAGAAGAATGATGTCTTTAAGACTGTATGTAAGGTTGGGACAGGTTTTAAGGATGAGGACTTAACTGAGATGAATAAAAATTTAAAGCCTTTAATAAGGGATAGGAGGCCAGCGAGAGTAATCGCTAAGATGGAGCCTGATGTATGGATAGAGCCTCAAATCGTATTGGAGATACAGGCTGCAGAGATTACCTTAAGCCCGATCCATACATGTGCATATGGAGTATTCCAGGAGGACGTCGGTCTAGCCCTCAGATTCCCTAGATTCACAGGTCGATATAGATATGATAAAAGCCCTGAAGATGCTACCACAGAGAAGGAAGTTATTGAAATGTATAAGAGGCAGAGGAGGATTGTAACAGAGGCATAAAAACTATATTTATAGGATAATTAATACTGTTATAGGTGTCTCTATGGGTGGACAAAAGAAGCCTACAATAACGAAATTAAAGAAGATGCTACAGGGTAAGAAGGGTAAGAGGGAGAAGAAGGAGGAGAAAAAGAGGATCGAGTATGGAGTAGTTATTACGCCAGAAATAAAGAAGGAATTGACGGCATATATAATGAAGCAGAAGTATGTAACTCCATTCATCGTATCGAGGAAGGCTGAGATTAAACTTAGTGAGGCTAGGAGATTTTTAAAGAAGTTGGCTGACACAGGGAAGATCCAGCTAGTAATTAAAAATAGAGAACTAGAAGTCTATCAGCCAGTAGCCTAGTTATTTAATCCTCTTCTTCAAAACAGCCTTAGTAACCCTCCCCAGCCTATCCAAATACTCTATACCCTCTATCACCTTACCGACTAGAGAGTAGGAGGCTTCAGCAACCTCCATCTTCTTAAGTGGAATAGTTAGATTATTTAAAGGAATATTATATAGTAAGTCTCCTCTCTCAAATACCCCAGGCCTACCTATACCACCCTTCTTAATTTTAAGTGGAATCTCCACATAATCCCCTCTCCTAATAACATATGTATCTATATATTCAAGCCTCTCAATCTCATTCAATAGTGAGAAGGCTTCAGCCCTGTTAAAGCCTATTATGAGAGAGCCTACGCCATATATCTCTAATATATATTCCTCCCACAGATACTCATTCATCCATCTTCCACCTATACAAGGTTTATATTATAGATTTGAAATCTCTTAGATATAAACATATATTATACATCAGGTTATAATAGAATAAACTAGATGTGGTTAGAATGAGTAAAAAGAGACTCTACAAAGAGAAGATACCGATAGGTCCACCTAGGCTAACTGCATTTGAAAGAGCTAGAATAATAGGAATTAGAGCAATACAATTAGATTATGGGGCGGATCCATTTATAGAAGTTAATAAACCAATGTCTACAATCGAGATAGCCAGTATGGAGCTAGAGGCAGGCGTACTCCCACTATCTATAAAGAGAAAACTCCCATTTAAAGAGGATTATAAGCCTATTCCAGTTAAATGGCTTCTAGAGGCTGAAAAGGAGGATAGGGAAGTAGAATTATAATAGATATATTTATATATGAAGTTTTATAAGGATAATAGACTTAATCATGTTAATAATAGGTTATATGGTGATTAACTATGTCAGCAGAAGGAGCCGAGAATGTCATCTTCGTAGGTAAGAAGTCCGTAATGAATTATGTACTAGCAGTACTGCTTCAGTTCGATGTAGGTAATAAAACAGTAATTTTAAGGGCACGTGGAAAAGCCATCTCCAAAGCCGTGGATGTGGCGCAGATAGTTAAGAGAAGGTTGCTATCCAACAAGGTAGAGATTACAAGCTGTAAGATCGATACAGAGGATGTCGGTGAACCACCAAGGAAGGTATCGACGATCGAGATCGTACTAGAATCCAAAGAGTAGAACCCTTTTTCGACCACCTTTTTCTAATATTTTAAAATCTTACTTTTATATTTTTGCTCTGTTCCATATGTAACATCTTCTAGTATAAACGTTATATTTGAAACTTATTAAATGAATTAAATTATTTCTATAGATATGAGGCGTAGAAGAGTAATTATAATGGGTGCTGGAGGGAGGGACTTCCATAACTTTAACGTATATTTTAGAGATAACCCGGAGTTTGAGGTTGTAGCTTTTACAATGGGTCAAATTCCATTTGCAGAAAACAGGATATATCCACCTGAATTAGCTGGGGATTTGTATCCGAATGGGATACCTATATATCCTGAGGATATGATAGTTGATTTAATTAAGAAGTATGATGTGGATGACGTATATTTCTCATATAGCGATGTATCACATGTCTATGTAATGAATAGGGCTTCGATGGTCAACTCTGCTGGAGCGTCCTTTCACCTACTTGGTTTCAAGGATACAATGTTGAAGTCTGAGATACCCGTCGTCGCGGTTGTAGCTATTAGGACTGGATCTGGTAAGAGCCCTGTATCAAGGTATACATCCAAGGTTTTAAGAGGACTTGGATTGAAGGTTGGTATTATAAGGCATCCAATGGCTTATGGTGATCTCAGGAAGAAGAGGGTAATGAAGCTATCATCGATAGATGATTTAGACAGATATGATTTAACTATTGAGGAGAAGGAGGATTATGAGCCCCATATCTTAAATGGATTTACAGTATACAGTGGAGTAGATTATCAGGAGGTTTTAAAGCTTGCTGAGGATGAGAGTGATATAATTTTATGGGATGGTGGGAATAACGACTATCCATTTATAGAGCCTAATGTATTAATTACGGTCGTAGACCCATTTAGATGGTCACATATCGACACATATTACCCAGGTGAGATCAACGTACGTAGCGCCGATATACTAGTTATATCTAAGGTGAATACAGCTAAACCGGAGGATGTCGAGAATGCAGAGGCTAAATGTAGGGAATTGAATAGTGATGCCGAGATAGTTAAAGTAGGGATAGGCTATAGAGCTTCTGAGAAAGTCGATTTAAAGGGTAAGAAGGTAGTCGTTATTGAAGATGGGCCAACGACGACACATGGTGATATGGGCTTTGGAGCGGGATATCTATATGCATTAGATAATGGAGCTGAGGTAATTGATCCTAGGCCATATGCAATAGGAAGCTATCTAGAAGTATATAAAATGTATAGGCATTTAAAGGATATAATCCCGGCAGTAGGATATAACCCAACTCAAATTAAGGAGCTCCAGGATATGCTAAATAGTATTGATGTCGACTATATCATCTCAGCCACGCCAACTAGGTTAGATAGATATCTTAAGATAGATAAGCCTATAATACACGTGTATTATGATGTCATAGACTATGATAATAGACTTAAAAAGGCTATCGTAAACCGTGTTAAAAAACTTGTTGGCTAATGGAATTTATCACTAATAAAACATAAATATATATTAGGATGCCGTCTTCAGAGGATATCGAGAAGTTAAAGAAGCTGAAGAAGAAGCTTGAGGACGAGTTGGAGGAGGTTAGAAGAAGGGAGGAGGAGCTTAGGGAGTATATTAAAGTATTAGAGGATATTATATCTGCAACAAGGTTTATACCTGCCGAGGAGCTTATAGAGGAGGCTAAGCCATCGGAGAAGACTAAAGAAGTTGTTGAAGAGCCTCCACTTAGAAGGGAAATCTTCTTTAGATGGAAGGGAAAGATATATGCATGGATCGAGATCTATGAAGATAGGGTGAGGATCGAGGTTGATAAGGGGTTTAAACTCCCTATTGAAGATAGGCTAGTCCGTTATCTAAGAAGGGAGATGGATAAATATTTTGAGGAGGATCTCATTAAAATCGAGAATAAGCTTCTAGACCCAAGTATGCAGTTCATGTATTTATTTGATGAGGATGAGGGATTCCTAACTTTAATTGAGATTAAGGACTTCGGTATTGAAGAGAGGAGGAGAGATCTACTTAAAAAGATTTTATGGGTATTTAGGACACACGCTAAGGAGACTCTATCTACTTAGAACAGGCCTAAATTTAATTCCATATACTATCTGTCCACTCTCTCCATATTCATATAGCTTACGTAACGTAGCCTCAACCTCCATACCCTCATGGATCTTATCTAAATCTACATCCGTCAACTGTCCATAGATCCTTGTGCCATCATCGAGCTCTATCAATGCAACTGCATATGGATGAAAACGATTATACCTATCTGGAAGCAACCTCACTATAGTATACTCTACCACCCTACCCCTCTTAGGAAGCTCAACCTCCTCTAAATCACTCGACCCACACTTAATACATTTAGATCTCTTAGGATAATATACTGATCCGCATCTTCTACATCGAACTCCAATCAATCTATATCTCTCTATTCTATACCTCCAGTCACTTATCTCGGTCACATTAATCACCCCCCAATATAAACACGATTGACGAGAGATCGAATCCATTCATAGAATGTATCAACCCTATCTTGGCGTCCTTAACCTGATTACCCCCAGCCTCACCTAATATCTGCATAACCCCCTCTGCTATTGCATAAGCTCCAGTAGCACCTAGTGGATTACCCCTAGCCTTTAAACCACCGAATGTATTAATTGGTAGTTCGCCGTCAAGTCTATGGACCCCACTACGGATATATTTAGCAGCAGTTCCAGAGCCATGTACTCCAATCGACTCTAGAGCCAACACACCCGCTATAGTAGTTGAATCATGTATCTCAATAAAATCTAGTTCACTGGTATTTATCCCAGCCCTCTTAAACGCCTGTTGAGAAGCTCTTTTAGCCGCAGTTAATGTAGTGGGATCAAACCTCTCATAAAATCTAGTTCTATTTACAGAGTATCCATATCCAAGGACCTTAACATAATTTAAATTATATTCTTTAGCAATATCATCGGTTGTAATTAGCAAGAATGCGGCTCCATCTATATTCGGGGAGATGTCGAACAAAGTTAGCGGGTCTGCCACTGGAGGAGAGTTTAATGCAGTATCTAACTTAATTGGAAACCTGAAGTATGCATGCCTCGCCTTCGACGCATTCTCATGATCCAAGACAGATAGATAGGTTATATCAGCCTTGTCAACATTATACCTTCTTATATACATCTTTAATGCAATTGCATGATTAACCAGATTAGTTAAGCCTATGTAATCAACTAGAAAGATGTCTTCGGATAGTGATATACCTCTATATAGCCTATGAGGAAGTTCATCTGTAGACTTCTCGACTCCACCCGCCAATACAATTTTAGATTCACCCGATAAAACATCTTTAATAGCCTCTAAAACGGCGTATGCCCCTGAAGCATCACCGCATTCAACATCTAATGCATATACATCTTCAAGTCCCAGCTCATCAGCTAGATGCACAGATATCGATGCCTGCTCCTCATAATACTTAGATAACATGTTACCAACGTAGATAGCATCAAAATCTTTTAGCCCAGTTGATTTAACCAGATTCTGAACAGCGTTTATAGCTAATGATACGACATCCTTATCCCAATACTCTCGTATAGGTATAACTCCATAGCCTGCAATCACCGGTATACCCAATAGACTCACCTCCATATCTTACCTCTATACACAACATAGGTAGCATAGTCTCTAGGAACCATCCTAGATATAATGTCTCTAATAGGCGGCTTAGCCCTCCTCTCTTCAATCAATTCAGTGACTTCAAATGCAAATGCATCACTCCCGGCTCCTGAGCCGAATGAAGCTAATAGAATCTTATCCCCCGGCTTGGCAACGTCTAGAGTAGCTGCAAACCCGACTAGACTAGACCCTGAATATGTATTTCCGATTACAGGTGATAGTAGGCCGGGGGCGATCTGATCTTTAGTAAAACCTAGTTTAGACGCGACTCTCTGAGGGAATTTTGCATTAGGCTGATGAAATACCGCGTATTTAAAGTCTGAAGGCTTATATCCATATTCTTCAAACAATCCATTTACAGAGTTTATTATATGATTGAAGTATGCAGGTTCACCGGTAAACCTATATAAATGCCTCGGATACTTCTCCCCGCTTCTACGCCAGAAATCCGGTGTATCAGATACATATGAATATGATGCCTCTAGAACCGCCAACACCCCGTCCTCAACACTGGATATTATATATGCTGCTCCACCAGCCGCCGCAGTATACTCCAATTCATCACCAGGCCGCCCCTGGGCGGTATCCGCACCTATAGCGATACCCATGTCAATCATCTTCGAGGCTACGAGACCAAATACAGTCTCCATAGCCTCAGTACCCGCCTTACACGCGAACTCATAATCCGCTGATAGTATCTTATTTGATAATCCAAGTGCATCCACCAATACGGTTCCAGATGGTTTAACTGCATATGGCTTGGACTCAGTCCCTATAAACACTGCATGTATCCTATCTTTAGGTGCATTCGATGATTCTATAGCTATTCGAGCAGCTTCATACGCAATTGTAATAGTGTCTTCATCGAAGCTGGGGAAACTCTTATTCTTAATTGGATATGTAATACGTCCCCATATAGACCCTATGGCTTCATTCTCTATATAATACCGAGGTACATATGCTCCATACCCGTAGATACCCACGCCATTAACAGGCTTCATAAAGACACCTAATATTATTCAATATATCAGGTTAATCTATTATAAATTTAGGAATATACCTAATATACAATTATGTAAATACCTAAAAAGTTATAGAATATGCCTCAGTACCTTAAGCTCAGGAAGTTCCTGGACAGTCTCACCGACGATAATTGGAAATGGCTTAAACCTACCTAGATCCAATTTCTTTAGGAGAGGGGATAACGGCTCAATATATTCATACTCAGTGAATGAGGCTCCGGTAGCTAATTCTGACAGTGGTGGTAGAATTAAGATCTTATGCCTTCCAAATACGCCCCACAAGAAACATTTATACTTATATTTGACGCCGAGTTCATCTCTAATCGTTATAGAGGGATGTTCATGGCCCATTATAATAACCTCATTAAAGTCCTCTAGCAGACCCTCCTTATGCCCGTGAATCACGGTATAAATGTCATAATCATATCTCTCCAGGAATGGTATATTAAATCTATCTAACAATACCCCGAGATAATTGTCATGGTTGCCTCTTATAACGATGACATCCTTCCTATAATCCTCTATTAACGACCTAACAAACTTCTTGATTTCAATCCACTCACTAGTATTCAATAAGCCGAATGAATGCTTTAGATCGCCTGCTATAATTACTTTTGACGGATTTAAATCGGATAGTATGTTATATACGAGGTTTCTAGTGGACTCACTGACTTTCTTAGGTAGGTATAGACCCTCCTCCTGTAAGGCTCCCTCAATACCTAGATGTAAATCTGCTATTATAATTGCATCTAGATACTCGATATACGCTGCTGGCCAGGGGTCGGCAATATATAGGTCAGCGTATAACTTTATCATACTCGACACCAAGCTTCTCCATAAGCTTATTATAGAATCTCTGCAGGACTTTAACCCTATCCTCCATCAATACGACATCCTGCATACCTCTTAGCAACATCCCTTGTGCAAATGGAGAGGACATTCTTGACTCAGGCAGTATTACCCATCTACGTCTCCCCTCTTCAATATCTTTAAGAACCTTTATAGCTCTATTAACGTCCATCTTATCCTCAATGATCTCTCTAACAGCTTCTTCAACAAGTGGGAAGCCCTCGATATTCCTAACTACTCTGAATATATTCTCACTATTTAGTTGCTGCCTCCATAACTTAGTCTTCTTACCCTTGTAATATCTTAGTATCATGAAAGCCCTGTTAGCCACATGCCTAAATATCCTCCATATATACTGGCTATTTAGTACCGCATCAGCTACCCAGTCCCTTACATTACTAGAGTTTATAAGATTCAGTATGTCATTCACATCTAGTTTATACCATATTGGGTATTGGAGAGCGAATCCGTGGTCATCTATAATTACCCTGACACTCACTCCAAGACTCTTTCTAGTCGCATTTGCAAATGCCCTCGCTAATGCGCCATTCACCCTCCTACCGAATACAGTATGGAATATAATATACTTATATCCATAGTCTTCATCTAAGTAATTCTCGATAATGAGGTTCTCGGGTGAATGGAATGTATCCGTACCTAGTGACTCAAGGAACTTCATCTGAAGATCAATATATCTAATTATATTATTTGCAACCCATACATCCCCATGCATCTCCTTGATGATATACTTTCTAGCATCCTCGTATAAACCATCTTTAAGGAGGGTATACATCAGCCATCTAAATCTGGATATTGCCTCACCTAAATCGAATGTAAGTGGGAGTAACTCTGAAATCCAGCTTGGTACGGTAGGCTTCTGGCCCTCAGCAGGTTCTACAAAGACCTTATCACCCCTTGAATATAGATATCTAAATGTCTTACCAGCTAATACAAATATATCACCCGTATCCAGATTCTCTACAAACTCCTCTTCAAGCCTTCCAATAGGCCTCCTACCATGATATACGATCATACTGATATCTTCTGGGATAGTTCCAATATTCTGGAAGTATATAGGCCTAAGATACTTCCCCCTCCTACCGAACTCCATCGTATCCTCGTCAAACCATATCTTCCCATAGACCTTATAATCTTCTAAGCCGTACTTCCCACTCAAATACCTTAGTACTGATATAAATTTATCATATGGAAGATTATGATATGGATAAGTCCTCTTAACCACTCTATATGCATCTTCCACCCTCCACTTCCTCTCTAGAGCCATTCCAACGATATGCTGTGCAAGGACGTCTAATGCATTTCTAGGGATCGATATAGAGTCTAGACGTCCCTTATAAGCCTCACTAATCAATACACCATCTTCAATTAACTCATCAAGATCCATTCCAATGAAATATCCCTTGGAGACTCGATGCAGCGAGTGCCCACTCCTCCCAATCCTCTGCAACCCTCTATTGATACTCTTTGGAGAACCTATCTGGACAACCGCATCTATATATCCGATGTCGATACCCAGTTCTAAACTTGTACTAGTTACAACACCTTTGATCATACCCTTCTTTAAACGATCCTCTATACTCCACCTCTCATCTCTAGATAGGGATGAATGATGTACACCTAATTCATCTGCATCGACAAACCCATATTTCTTAAGGTAGTATGCGACTCTCTCAGCACCACTTCTAGTATTTGTGAAGACTAATACAGTTCTATACTTGTTTAAGACGCGCCCCAGATACTTATATAAACCCCGCGAAGTCTCCTCAGATGAACTATATATCAAGTCCTTAACGGGTACACGGAGCTTTAAATCCATCTTCTTATAGAATCTAGCGTCCACAATCACGCAGTTTCTCAACATACCATTATCATCATACCCCACGAGGAACTTAGCAACCTCATCTAGAGGATGTATAGTTGCAGATAATCCTATTCTAATGAAGCCCTCCTCAGCCAACTCCTCAAGCCTCTCTAGAGATAGACTTAGATGTAGACCACGTTTATTCTCACACAGACTATGTATTTCATCTACTATAACCCATTTAACCTTACTTAATCTTCTCTTAAACTTCGGTGCAGTTATAATTAATGCAAGACTCTCTGGAGTAGTTATGAGTATATGCGGAGGCTTCTTAAGCATCTTACTCCTCTCAGCCTGCGTCGTATCCCCGGTCCTTATAGCTACTCTAATTTCAGGGATCTCTAAACCCCTATCCCTAATATGGTTTAAGATCTCATTTAATGGGGTAGTTAGGTTTTTATAAATATCATTATTGAGAGATCTTAATGGAGATACGTAGACGGCATATACATAGTCCTCGAGTCTACCCTCCTTAGCATATTTTATTAATTCACTTATTATATATATGAATGCGGTTAGAGTCTTTCCAGATCCTGTTGGAGAAGTTATTAAGACATTCTCCCCCTTTATAATAGGTAGGATCCCATATTCCTGTGGCGGGGTTAGAGAATCAAATCTACTAAACCACCATGCCACATCCTTATCCAAGTACTTTAGTAGCGTATCCCTGTCTATCCTCTCCTTAGCGTATCTTATCATAATTTCTTCAATATATAATATATTGAAGATTTATATGATTTACTCCTACTGATTCTTAGAGGGGAGCTCTATGGTATTGAGGGTTGCAGTGATTGACAGGGATGCATGTAACCCGAGTAAATGTCAGAGGGAGTGCTATAGATTCTGCCCACCTGTTAAGATGGGGATTCCCGCCGTGGAGTTTAAGGATGATGAACCGTATATTAATGAAGAATTATGTATTGGATGTGGAATATGTGTGAAGAAATGTCCATTCCAAGCTATTCAGATAGTTAACCTCCCCCAAGAGCTTGAGACCAATCTAGTGCATCAATATGATATAAATGGATTTAGATTATTCAGACTCCCCGTCCCTGTCAGGGATAAGATACTCGGTATAGTCGGGAGGAATGGGACGGGGAAGTCTACAGCCATTAAAATACTTGCAGGTAAGTTGATTCCAAACTTCGGTGATTATACTCGAGATGGTAATATAGATGAGGTTTTAGAGAAGTTCGCTGGAACCCAACTATACTACTATTTTAAAGACTTGTATAATGGGAGGATTAGGGTAGCGTATAAGCCTCAGGAGGTCTATCTAACTCCTAAAGTAGTATCTGGGAAAGTTAAGAATATATTAAAGTCGATCGATGAACGCGGGGAGTATGATGTTGTAGTGGATGCATTATCCCTTGATGAGGCTCTAGATAAGGATGTTAAGGAGTTGTCTGGAGGTGAGGTCCAGAGACTCGTTATAGCTGCTGCCGCATTAAAGGATGCAGACGTATATCTGTTTGATGAGCCAAGTAGCTTCAACGATGTATTCCAGAGGATGAGGGTCGCAAGATATTTAAGGAGACTTGCAAGTAAGCGGTATCTTATTGTAGTAGATCATGACCTCGCATTCCTAGACTATATAAGTGATTTTGTATCAGTAGTGTATGGTAGCCCGGGTGCATACGGGATATTTACGAGGCCCGAAAGTGTGAGGACGGGGATAAACATATTTCTAGATGGATACATCCCAGCTGACAACATTAGATTCAGGGATAGGAGGATAGTATTTAGTACGATAGTCCCGAGTCATAAGATAGAAACTTATCCCATCCTGAAATACACTAGCCTCATCAAGAGATTCCCCGGATTCAAACTTAAAGTTGAGGATGGAGAGTTTAGAATGGGTGAGGTTATAGGGATAGTTGGTCCAAATGCGATAGGTAAGACGACGTTCTTCAGAATGCTTGTAGAAGAGTTGGAGATCGATGACGGTGAAATCGTTATTGGACCAGGTTCAATAGCATATAAACCCCAGTATATAACCCCTGATTATGATGGAACTGTAGAAAAGTTTTTGGTTGAAAAAGCTGGTCCACGTGCGGTATCTGAATTCGCCAAGAACTCCCTACTTAAACCTCTAAATATATATAATCTTCTAGAGAGGAGGATTAAGGACTTATCTGGTGGAGAGCTTCAGAAGGTTTATATAGCTTCTACACTCCTCATGGAGGCCGACCTATATCTTCTCGACGAGCCCTCCGCATTTATAGATGTTGAGGATAGGCTTGAGTTGGCTGATGCGATAAATAGGTTTATAAAGCTTAATGGGAAACCAGCTGGTGTAATAGATCATGATATAATCGTTGTAGATGCGGTTAGCGATAGGATCATCGTATTTTATGGTGAGCCGGGTAGGGAGGGATATGCTACGAAGCCACTTGATAAGAGGACTGCGATGAATATGTTCCTTAAGGATGTAGGTATAACGTTAAGGAGGGATAAGCATAGTGGAAGGCCTAGAATAAATAAGCCTGATAGCAGGTTGGATAGGGAGCAGAAGGAGATAGGAGAATATTATTATAGTAAATAACTAGGGTTAATATTACCCATGATATCTAACATATTATATAGGTAAGGGGATTTTGATGGTGGAATTCTATATAGCGGACTCCAACGATATTAAGAAGGGTAGGACTACAGACATATACTTTATGAGGACGGTTGAGGTTTTAAAGAAGGATGGTAAGGATAAGGTTCATGTCGATATGGAGATAACCACCAATAAACTTCCATATGGATTCAGCTGGGGGATATTAGCTGGTGTGAATGAGGTTATTGCACTGCTTAAGGATCATAAGCTTGATCTATATATCATGAGGGAGGGTACATTATTTAAGCCTAGAGATGACTATGGAGTTAGGATGCCGATCGGGATAATCTCAGGTCCATATGGCGAGTTCGCAATATACGAAACACCCCTACTCGGGCTATTATGTCAGGCGAGTGGAGTCGCAACATACTCGGCCCATATACGTTTTAATGCATCTGATAAAGTCCTACTATCGTTTGGAGCTAGAAGGATGCACCCAGCTATAACCCCATTAATCGATTATGCAGCTTATATAGCTGGTTTCGACGGCATATCAGCCGTTATAAGTGCTGAGAAGCTCGGTGTAAAGCCTACTGGAACTATGCCACATGCATTGATAATAATATATGGGGATCAGAAGAAGGCTTGGAAGGCATTTGATAAGTATGTGGATGAGGATGTACCTAGAATAGCTTTAATAGATACATTCTCAGATGAGAAGACTGAAGCACTATTAGCCGCGGAGGCATTGGGAAGTAGGTTGTATGGAGTCAGGCTCGATACACCTGGGAGTAGGAGGGGTGATATAGGCGAGGTTATTAGGGAGGTTAGGTGGGAACTGGATATAAGAGGTTATAAGAATGTTAAGATCTTTCTATCAGGCGGAGTAGATCTAGATGAAGTTAAGAGGCTGAGAGACGCCCCGGTAGATGGATTCGGAATAGGTACCAGTGTATCTAATGCCAGGACCATAGACTTTGCATTGGATATAGTAGCTAAGGAGGGAAAGCCGATTGCGAAGAGAGGGAAGTACTCCGGGATCAAGAATGTATATAGATGCCCTAGATGCTATAGCTTCAAGGTAGTCACATGGGATAAAGCTACTGATAAAAAAATTAAGTGTGATAAATGTGGTTCCGATATGGAGAGACTATTAATTAAAGTAATAGAAGATGGGAAAATTATTATAAAGCCTCCTAAACCATCTGAGACACGTGAGTATGTATTAAAGCAGCTGGAGGATATACGGAGGCTAGGATGGAGTGACTAGAAAAAAATATAATATACTGAGGAGAATTAGAGAGTTCGACTACTCGGAATTTAGGAGGGGGTTTAAAGAAGAGTTAATAACCCATTTAAATACGTTTAACAAGGATAAAATACTCATGAGGATTGATGACACTATAGAGTCGATCATCTTAGCTATTATAACTGCAAACACTGTGGATAGGAGGATTATAAGCCTCATATACTTCCCACATGGATATAAATCCCGTATAACCCGATACCTACATAGACTATCATCATACCTGGATACAACGTTAATTACTATAGACCCCTCTACAATAGTATCCAGTCTAGAGAGTTATGTTAAAGGGCTTGTAAATATCGCCAAGGGAGAGTTATATGATGATGTAATTGGGTTAATCCTAAGGAAATATGCTGATGAAGAGGGATACTTCATACTTGGAGAATATACCAGGACTAGCTGGATGTTAGGCGGGTTCAATGAAGGCTATATAAAGTCGGTTGACTATCTCCCACTCTCTAGAGTATATTATAGCCAACTTAGGTATATAGCTAGGGAACTGAGGTCCATGCCCCTAATTAGGAAGGCTAGGAATAATAGTATGATTGAAAAGCTTTTGAAGAGGCTTAAGATTACAGATGAGGTTGTCGACGGCGTAATATATGGGATTGAACATGGATATACCGATCACGAGATCTCCGTTGAACTTGATATAGATGAAAACGCGGTATTCGAGATTAGGAGGCTTGTGAATGATAACTATTTAAGGAGGAATAGACCGCTTGCAATGTATTAGTCACTACGGAAGATCTTATAACCCGGTTTAGACGATGGGGAATAGAATATCTTCCCGCCATATCTAAGTTCTGGGAATATATGTGATGGAGGGGGTTTAAACTCCCTAAAACCAATGTTAATCGACATTGAAAGACCCTTCTTAGTAATTTTACTCCAGAAGTCCTTAAAATAAATGACATACCTCCTTCCACTAGACTTCCTACCGCTTAAATCGACTATATATCCATCACCGTCAAATATGTAACCAGCTACATACCGAGGATTGCCGTCTTCAACTAAAATAAAACCACATTTAACGATATTTCCATCCAGATACATTATCGGGAAGATCGCGTTACCAATACCCTTTAACTTATATTCAATTAAATATATGTATTTCCTTACGATAGATTCCCCAGGATCTAGATCCGTGTAATCATATCTAAACTCGATAAAAATATATTTACTTGGGTCTCCACCTACACCAAAGAAATTCGGTGGGAATAAGACCTCGGATCTACACTCTTGAATACTCTTTCCAACATTTATAAACCTATATTTTACAGATGAAAAGTCATTATAGTAACATATGTCTGGCGGTTTAGCCGGGATCTTCAGAGACCAGTAGACAGGCTTATATATACTTGGTAGAGTACTTGAATATGTATTTAGAAAGTCATATAATACTCCATGAGCATATATAGGCTTAGCCCTCCACGTATACCACTGGGTCGTCGTAATCTTAATATACTTAAAGGCTTTAATAACATTCTCTAACTCTCTGCATGATCCACTATATAATGTAATGTATAGTATTGGAGTGGGCTTAAGCCTATAGAATTCTCTAAAGACCCTCTTCTCAAGATTAGATATATAACGCTCTAGAATAGGTTCGTCAACAATATAATCAACCCATTCAACCAGACTCAGATGCTCCCTAACACCACCTACAACACCCTTTAAAATACATCCACCATGACTAAACATCCTATAGAGAAACAAATTAGATATATTGAGATCCCTATCAAGAATGACTACATCCACGTCCTTGCCATGTTTTCTAGCGAGCTCAGTCATATCTTATGCTACACCCCAAGACAATATCCAAATAAATTATATTCTCATTACATCTAAATACAGAGTTTCTAGACCCTATTATCTCCAAGTAAATACGGTGAAAATACCTCTATTTCCAGAATTCGATTAAGCACCTCAATATCACATATATCGAGGCATGAGGCTAGAGCATCTTCCAGGTAAGATATATGGTGGATTAAAAGCTGATTAATGGATACACAAATAAATGAGAGATAGATGGATGGATTCAAAGACGTTTTAGGTGGATTGAATTATGGGTTTCATTGGGGATGAAGTAACTTCGCTGATAAATGAGTTGTTTGAAAAATATGGGCAGCCTATGATATATGAGACTCAGTTTATAATATTCTTCAGGCACAAGGGTTATGATAGGAAGACTATGTGGGAGATCCTATTTAAGGCTAAGGAGATGGGGTTGATAAATATAGGTACTGCGAAAGTAGATAGAGACAAATATTCAATTTGTATATGGCGCCTAAGTGAATTAGGTGAGGTACCTGATAAAGATACACTCTCTGAGAAAGAAGTTCTAAAAAAGGAGGATTAGTCTCTATTAAGTTAATGAGAGTTTAAGCATAGTCTCTAATACCCTAATCCAAGTCTTAGCCTGCACCTCAGGCTGATATCCTCCTCCACCTAAATAGACTAATCCTACTCCTAGATCCCTAGACAACCTTAAAACCCTCTCAACAGCGGATAAGTAACCATCTACAGAATACCTCAAGTGAGTAAGTGGATCACCAGCCAAACCATCCATACCACCCTGCATAATAATTAAATCAGGCTCAATCTCGAAACCCCATTCAACAGCCTCATCAATATACTTAAGCAAGATATCATCACCATCCCCAGGATCCAAAGCCCTATTCCTCTTACTACCCCTAGCAGCCCCCCTACCATCTTCCCACTCAAAACCAGTACCAGGATATAAATAAACGCCAGACTCATGAATATCAAAGATATAAACCCTAGGATCATCCTCAAAAGAATAATAAACACCATCACCATGATGAGCATCAATATCAATATAATAAACCCTACCAGCCAAACCATGAGAAAAGAGATACTCGATAGCAACACCAATATCATTAAAGACACAGAAGCCAGCTGCACGATCCCTCCTACTATGGTGCCATCCTCCTGATGGATTCATTGTGTATGTTTTTTGTTTTAATGCTTTTTTTGCCGCGTCTAGTGTTGCGCATGCTGATTCTAGTGAGACTTCGTATACTCCTTTGTATGCAGGTGTGTCTCCATAGTCTAGTAGTCCTACCCCTTCTTCAGATTTCCTCTTTACATATTTTATGTATTCTTCTGCATGGAAGTATTTTAGTATTTCTTCGTTACATGGGTATTCGCTTACTATCTCGAGGTTTTTATCTATCTTGGATTCTTCAAGATATTTTTTGAATAGTCTGTATCTAGTTGGGTTTAGTGGATGGTTTGGGAATCCATATTGGTATAGTCTTTCATTCATATATAGGTAGACTTTCATCTCCTCTGCCTACGTGCTAATACAAGGTGTACTATATCCCGGTCGTGGAGTATATAGTCTTTAGGTAGTTTCAAGCCAGTCCTTACATCGACCCCATATAATAGATATTTAGGGAACTCAGAGTGTATCTCACCCGCTAAGTCGATTAGTGTAGCGTCTTTAGGTAGGAGATGTACATCTGGTAGTACCCTACCCTTCTTATCAGATAGATGCTCTATATCCTCGACTGGATAAACGAATTTATATGCCATTACCTTGAATACAAGTGCGTTTAACGCGAATTGGACTCCTGTACGCATTATCTTCGAGAATACGAATCTCTCCATATATTCTAGAGCCTTCCTCTGCTTCTCATTGAGTAGATCTGGCCTGACTACCTTAAACTCCTCGTCTCCAGGTACGTACTCGACTAGGCCCTTCTCCTGAGCCCTCCTCAGAGCAAGCTCTGAATCTGCACTTGCGGGGACTACGACTACATCCTTTAGACTCCTACTCATCCTTAGATAATTCTCCTCAGCACCCTCCAGATCAATCTTATTAGCTACTACGATCGTAGGTTTAGAGACCTCCCTGATCCTATATGCGAATGTCTTCGTATCCTCCGGAGTCCAGTCCTTAAATGGAATCTCATTTAACCCGGATAATACTAGTGCAGTCTCAATATGCTCCCTAGTCGCCTTTACACCACTTAATACCGTATACAGTGCATCTACTATACCCATGGTCTTCTCATGCTTCTCTATAGTCATCCTATTACCCTCTATAATCTTCTGATACCATAGTACAAGCTCCTCCTCAATATCATAGTAGTCACTCAATGGATCGCCGTACCCAACCTCAACTATATTACCCTCTGCATCTATACTTCCAGAAGCATCTACCAAGTGTATCAATGCATCGGATTGTGCAGCTACGCTGAGGAATTGATTACCCAGACCCTTACCTAGATGCGCACCCTTGATTAAACCGGGTAGGTCTATCAATGTAATTGGATGGAATCTCCATCCCTTGATACATACACTATTACGCGGATTATCCTTAACCCCGAACTCCCTACATACACATGGGGCGGATACATGTGCAATACCTATGTTAGGCTCCTTAGTAGTGAATGGATAAGGCTGTATCTCAGCGTTTAATAACGTAGCCGCATTAAAGAATGTAGTCTTACCAGTATTAGTCTTACCGATTATACCAATCCTAAGATGAACCATATAACCACCTTAAGTAATCCAACAAATATTAATTTTAATCTTTCATGTCTATAATATTATTTATTTATTAGATGAAGGCGTATACCGAGTAATGATGGTAGACGCTGGATACGTCTACTGCAAGTGTAACACTTGCAGTAGACAACCTAACCCCCATATACGATCCTAGGTGGGTTGTATATGGGGTTCCAAACCTCTATAATCCCAGGCGGGTTATAGAGGTTTTGGAGGGGAGTGGGGGGGATAGGGGCTTAGGGATTGTGGGGTTCAACAAATATTGTCGCCATTTATGTGAGGTTAACATTATTATGTCGCCACAATCCCTAAGTCTTTATACTCCCTACTCTCTTTTATCCTCCTTCAATTTAAATCATCCTAAATTTAGGGCAATTTAATAAACATATTAATAATGTTTATTAAATTCTTTAATAAAAGAAGGATGAGTATACGCATATTAAAGGCTGGCCAGGGAATTCTAATAGATACTGGGCATACTAGATATGCGTTAGATAAGGTTAGCGGTAACGTTGCTGCAGACTATAATTTAATTACACATGCACATATAGACCATCTACCATATAATCCTAGGGGGAGGGTGTATGCCTCTAAGGAGACACTGCATCTAGCTAGGTTGAGGGGATATAGGTATAGGAGAGTTGTTGAGGAGGTTAAGGATGTGGAGGATATTGATTCTGGGCATATATTGGGTTCGAAGGCATTTTTAATAGAGGGTAAGATACTTTATACCGGAGACTTTAATATATGGAATAGACTATTTCTAAAGGGTTTTAAACCGCCTAAGACGGAGATTCTAATTATCGAGGCGACATACGGTGCCCCAGACTTCATATTCGGAGAGTTCAATAAACTTCTTGATAAGTTGCTATCAACCATCTCGAGATATATTTTAGAGGGGAGGAACATAGTTCTAGAGGCCTTTCCACTAGGTAAACTACAGCTTATATCAGAGGTCTTGAAGAATGTAAAGAATGTATACCTACATAATGAAGTCTATAAATATAATAGGGCTTATAAGGAGCTTGGGTATATTAAGGAGGAGAAGAGGGTATTTAAACCCGGTTATGTAGATACTCCGTTCATCCTACTCTCACCAATACGCAGACTTGGAACCGAGTTTATGGAGAGATACAATCCAGTAAGCATATATTTATCTGGATGGGCTGTAAGGATGAGGAGGCTCGGTATACCGATAAGCGATCATGTTGATTTCAATGGGTTGATTAAGACTATTGAGGAGATCGAGCCTAAGAAGATCTACGTCGCATATGGATACTCACTTAAATTCAGTAAGATACTTAGTGACATGGGTTATAACGCCGAGCCGATTTAAAGCCATTAGAATAGTTAACATATTAAAATGATTGTTAATATGGAAATTTATGGTTATGAAGGTGAGGGCGCACGTATTTATATCAGGTAGGGTCCAAGGCGTATTCTTCAGATTCCATACAAGGGAGTGGGCTAATGAACTGAATGTAAAGGGCTGGATACGCAACCTACCAGACGGACGTGTCGAGGCGGTTTTAGAGGGTGAGGAGGAGGATGTTAAGGAGATTATAGAGAGGATGAAGGTAGGTCCTCCCCTAGCGAGAGTAGATAATGTTGAGGTTATCTGGGAGGAGTATAAGGGCGAGTTCAAAGATTTTATAATCAAGTATTAACGCCTTTTTAAAACCTCCTTAAATTCCTCTACACCCAATACCCTAATCTTATTCCTCAAGAGACTGTAGATCTGTTTAATGGCTTCTATATCTGTAGAACCCTTCTCAAGCATCTGGGAGACTGCTATAGATGAATATAATGTGGATTTAATAGGGTCTAAACCATTTACAAGGCTATATACTGTATAACCTAGGAACATATCCCCAGCCCCGGTAGAATCCACGTCATAAATCGGTCTAGATGGGATATGGTAAATCTTATCATATATTAGGTATGAGCCCCTAATCCCGTCTGTAACTATAGTATGACTCTTGATATACTTCATTAAGTTAGAAGGATCTTTATACTCACCTACCAACGTCAGATACTCTTCAATACTTGGTTTTAATATAGAGATACCATCTAGATGATCTAGTGGAATAGAGTTTAAGTATACCCTACCATCATCGAGAGACCTTCTAAGTAAGCCCTGTGGATCAAGCGCGACATCCCCATACTCCAGTATAGATTTAATCATGTTAACCCTAATCTCATTAAAGACTGGAGATACAATTATATAGTCTAACTTACCGACTGAATCCAGGTAGCTTAAGCTTAACTCATATCCACCGCCCATGACATATTGAACCCTCCTATCACCATCTATTATATTAGTGAATTTTATATTGTTCAAATCCACGTAATCCAAGATACACTCGATATTATCCCTACAATATTTATCGAGGTAGCTCCTCGGAAAGTCTCTACCTACGGTAGATATGATATAGAGTTTAATATCTAAACCCCTTAAAATCTTACCGATATAGTGTGGAGGCCCTCCAACCCTATATACCGTAGACCCCCTGAAGACTATTTCATCCAATGTAAAGCCACTTAATAATAGTATCCTCTTCATACTATACATTCAACTGATATAACCCGGTCTCCTCATCATACCTTCTCTCAATCCCATCCCTAAATACATGGATCACATATTCAACCGTAGCATCTACAATATTCCCCTCGAGTACATGGCCTAGATATATTTTACCGTCTAGAGATGCCGCAGCCATATGAATATGTACCACCGGCTCCCCATCCCTCCAGCTTATATTACCCATGCATGAGACGAGCTCGAAGAAACCCTCACCCTCTTTAACAATATACTTACCCTCACTCCTACTATAATATCCTACCCTAACCTTCTTCAACGAACCGATTAAACTAATTTCCCCACCTCGAATCCCATGCTCCTCAACGACCTTCTTAAGAGATTCCAGTAGATCCATACCTTCAGACAACCTACCTACAATAGTCTTCTCTATTTTCGTCTCGAGAACCATATTAAACACCTAATAAAATATGGGCCTCAAACTTATATTAACAGATTGACATCATCTTATAACCTTATTATCCCTAATATCATGACCCTCTAATGTAAGGAGATACTTCTTGAACTCAACCCCATCCGTAAAGCCTCCCAATGTATAGTCTGACTTAATTATACGGTGGCATGGGACGACTATTAAAATCGGGTTTTTAGATAGTGATCTACCTACAACCCTTGAATACCTTGAGTCTAGCACCCTCTCCGCAACCCATTTATATGTTCTTAAACCTCCGTATGGAATCTTCCTAACTACAGTCCAAACCATTATATCAAACTCACTTCCATACCTGAAGCTGATAGGGATTCCCCGGAAATCTATGGGGAAACCCTCCTCATATCTACTTATAAGTTTACTCAGTCGATGCGATAGGCTGGTGGATGGCTCGCCGAATTCACATCTAGATGAATAGGATAAGCCTGTTAAATATCCAGACTCCTCCTCGATGATGAGATACCCTCTATAAAACTTTATACATGAATATATCCTATCCATCCAAGCTATCCACCTTAATTAATGTAGATGCATATATCTTTGTAAATTTAACTAGGATATCTATAGAAACCCTCTCATTAATTCCATGCATATTACCTAATGCACCGTCCCCAGGCCCGAAACCTGATATAGCCTCTACACCAGCATCGTTAATCAAGTATGTAGCATCATTACATCCAGTCCCACCTAGGAAATCAGGCTTATACCCAGATACTTCATAGACTGCATTAGATACTAACTTTATGATTGGAGAGTCTAATGGTATCTCAGCTGGCGCTATACTCTTGACAAGCTCTAATTCAGTATTGATCTCGGGATATACCATCTTCAACTCACTAATTAAACTATTTATATGATTTAAAACAGTATCTGGACCCATTCCAGGTACTATCCTGATATCGGATGTGGATTCACAGTAATCTGGGATTACATTCTCCTTAACCCCGCCTTTAATCATCGTACCTGGTGATATTGATGGAGGAGGGAGTATCTGGTGGCTATATAATTTATCTAGCTTAAACTCCCTATCTATATAATCTAACACTCTAGCCATATTCAACACTGCATTAACACCACTCTTAGGGTTGCTAGCATGCCCAGGCCTTCCATATGACTTAATTTTTACCCATACACCCCCCCTCACAGCAGGCCTAATATAAATTACATTATTCCTTACAGAACCTTCGCCCACTAATCCATATCTACCTTTAACAAAGCCCTTCTCCACTAAATATTTCGTACCGTATAATCCACCTACCTCCTCATCAGCTACAAAATGGAACTCGATCCTCCTCTTAAATGAATATCCAGATTCTACAATGGCTTTAGAGGCGTACATAATAGTTGCTAGTGAAGACTTCATATCAGCTGCCCCACGTCCATATACAAAGCCCTCTGAGATACATCCTTTAAATGGTTCGCATACCCATTTATCGATTGAAGTAGCTGGAACTACATCCATATGACCATTATAGATGAAGAGGGTGTCGCCGTCTATGTTATTATCGACTATTAAATTAGGCTTCCCCCTAAAACCCTCTATAATCCTCGACCTAAAACCTATCCCATCGTAAAACTCCCTTATATACTCGACGATCTCAGTCGTATAACCAGGTGGATTAGACGTATCGAATCTAATTAACTTCAATAGTAGATCGATGATGTTATTTCTGCTATTATCAATTAATTTAAAGATATTATTTAAGTCAGTCAAGTAGACCACCAACGTATAATATTTTCTCTCCAGTCGATAAATCAAGTTTAACATATGGTGGGTTAAAGAAGTCTATATCAGTATTTGATATAACTAGACTAGGCTTGATAAACTCTCTAATCAGGTAAATATAGTTACTCGATAGATAATTAGATGGAAACTCTACAAACCTCCCACCATCCATATAGTAGCCGAATCTAATCATATTCCTAGGATGCAACTGAAACTTATTTAGATTTATGAAATAGCCTAGCAACGTATCCTCATTAAAAAACTTTTTAAAGATACTATCTATAATGGAGTAACTGTCAATATATTTTAGGTCGATAATACCCGAAATACCTCCAGATCTATATCCAGATATTAGTATCGGTTTAATAGATCTAACTATTGATTCAACCGGATAGTCTAGTTTAATTTCATTTATATAACTTGTCTTAACTGATATGTATAGGCCGTCGGCGACGGCTGAATATATCGTCTTCGCCAGGTAACCCCCTCTAAAGAGTGGAAGACTAGTCTTAAATGAGGTTAAAACCGAGACTAACTTATCACCGCTCCTGAAACTATATATTATTATTCTATTAGGTTTACATTCTAATAGTCTATCAGTCTGATGCACACTTCTATATACATAACCCTTAAAATCATCTCTAGATAACTCATCTGTATACCACATGCCATTTATATTCAGATGTATGGAGATATCCTCTCTACAGACTATAACTAAATTACCTTCACACAACCCTCTACATTCCCTTAAAATAGTATCTCTAATATAACTAAGATCGATCATTTAACCACCTCGTATACCTCCTTAAAATTCTTCTGATCATTAGGTAGAGGTCTCTATATCTCAGAATTATTAGAGCCGCTGCCATCATAGGGATAAGTAGATATGGATTATATAGGATAATTAATATGTTGAATATCGCCAAGTATATCTTAATATTGAATATCATGGACCTACCTAGTATAACTAGTGGGAACATAGCTAGAATCGCTAGTATGAAGAATATGTAGGCATACTCCCTAGAAAATAGGAAAAATATACCTGTTAGAATATATACTAGGAAAAAGTTTTTAACTAGATTCTTTAGAATCCTCCATATACTCATGGAAACCACCTTCGTCGATAGATAATTTAATACTCCAGTTGAGCTCTGGTAGATGCGGAGCTCTATAGACTACAAGTTCTCTAACCGACTTATCCACCCTCTTTAAATACAGATTATATTTGAAGCCATATCCGACGGAGGCGCCTCCATAGAATGTATGGAAGTTCTTCATAGGCGCTTTAGACTCGTGATTCAATACAAAGGCGATTAAATTATACTTGGATACAAGTCTCATGAGTGAGTTTAATATGATATTAGTTATATTCGCCCTAGCAGGTAGATCTTGGAGCGATGATAGGAGCGGCTTTATCAACGACCCTAAGCTATCTAGTACGATGAATTTAACCTTATATCTATTTATAAACAGTGATAATGGCGATGAATATAAGTCTCCATAACTCTTAATTTTAACCTCCATCTTATCCCCTACCCTCATAACCTCAGCATCTACATCCAGGATCTTTAGCATCGAGTCTATACCTACTCCATCCAAGACGTATATAACATTCTTCCTGTAATCTTCATATGGATATAATTCTGTGCCTGGCAGGAGAATCTGTAGTACTCTATTTAATAGGTGGGGCTCCACCTCAATACCCAGGTCAGATAAGTCATCTTGGATAACGGCTTGAACATCCCTTATAAATTTCTTCTTCCCGCCCTTAACCTTAACATACTTGTTTATACCGACTCTAACCATCTTAACGTCATATTTAAACCTCTCTCTAAATCTATCCAGCCATATATCTCCAAAGTTATTTAGTATAGATGACTCTGTGTCGATATATAATGCATTACCGAAGTTCTTGCCAACCATCTCGTATAGAATCTGTATAGTCAACAGGCTTTTACCAGTCTGGAAAGCACCGTATATATGGATCATAGCCTCCTCCCTAAGGCCCCCTATAAACACTTCATTCAACCTTGGAATAGAGTCTATAATATACCTCTTAAGCATCTAACCCACCCCCTTCAAGAACTTCATACCCTTTACACTAATTCGATATACTATACTTCCACGGTCTACAATCCTCTTTAAATAACCATCCCTCCATAGCCTATCGACTAAGCTATATAACAGGCCTTTATCGACTCCAGACTGTATATATAAGCCGTCTATACTAATCCTACCATTCTCAAGCACGATAGATAGAATCTTCTTGATAATATCATTATATTGGATAAGATACTCTTCACCGAGCTGGATACACTCAGGAGATTTTTTAGTGGGTATAAGCCTTATCTCCGGCACCTTCAGAAACGTCGCTATATAGTCATCAACGTATGTATAGTCGCTTGATATACCCTCGTATAATGGATTAGCAATAAACCTTCTAATAGCCGTATAATCTCTAGTAGGCATTATAATGATATCGAAGAATCTAAATACATCCCGATTAAAGTACTCGATGAAGTATATTGATGGTTTAATGGGGTAGATCCACTTTATCACATTCCTCGCTGAATATATGTAGTCACTATAGGGAGTGACTTGAAAACACTCTATATTTAATGTGATTAGGAAGTTATTTAGAGACTGTATATAGAGTCTACCCAAGGGAGATTTTATCGTCGTATAGTCAAGTACAACCTTCTTATTACATAGGTCTTTATATTCAATGTAATTCTCCCTAGATAGAAGTTCTATATCAGACTCTGTAAAGAGGCACTTCAATATATTAAGAAGTATTGTATACGCCTCCTTCTCAACCCCAGTAGACTCATTTTTAATTACATTTAACTCATTAATTATAGAAGCTAGGTTACCCTCACCCCTCTTTATAGCCTCCTCCAACCCCCTTGCAAATACAGTCCTCCACCTAAATTCCTTGAACCCCTGACTCACAAGGATGGCGTAGAGGATATCCCCATATATTGAGGGATAATCCAACTCCTCTGGATAGTTGAATATAGGTATCTGTATATCAATGCCTATGAATAGCCTATGTATATCCTCGTGAACCCCGCTATACACCCCCATATAGTCATGTAGTATGAAATTATATTCTGATTTAATCAGGTCATGGATTATCGCCCTACCAATCTTCCCGCGGTAATCATCGTAAACCCCGACGACCCTACCAGTCAAATCACTTAGATTCAAATCCTTACCCTCGAATCCCGCGAGTACAAACCTCCCGATCATTCCATTAAACTGGTGTTAAATGGGTTTAAAAGACTATCTCCCTTTTAATCCTTCAAAAATTTTTGCAAAGACATTTTGAAGACGTTAACCAAACCTATAGAAAACAATTTATAATTTAGGTCGATTAACTAAAGTTATATCATACTTGATAGAATATTAAGAATATAACTGGCTTGAATGGGTAGGGATATGAGTAAGGAGGATAGGCAGGTTATAATTTTCCGGCCGATATCCATATTCTATTTTATACTTATGTTCCTCATCACGATACTCCTGCTTCCATTCATGATTACTGCATGGAGGATATTCAGCTACTCACTGAAGGTATCTCCGATAGTCGTCCTAATCGTGTTTATAGCCTCCCTAATATGTAGCTACATTAACATACGTGTCGGCGAGATCAGGGTTAGAGAGCCTATAGTAGTGTATAGGGAGATCTCCTTCTTCGGTGTAAGATGGTATATACCTGAAGTGAGGTATGGGACTAAAACTATAGTTACGGTTAATGTAGGCGGTGCATTAATACCAGTCTTATTCTCCCTATACCTATTGTTTAACGTAGTACCTAGATATGAAGCGAATGTATCTATAGCATATTTAAAGATACTAGTTGCATTTACATTAGTGACTATAATTGTATATTCGGTTGCAAGGCCTATAGAGGGGTTAGGTATAGCCACGCCATCCCTAATCCCCCCGCTATCAACTGCATTAATATCACTATTCCTATACCCCATCTATATTAAGACTAACCCCTTTATCATAGCATATGTCTCGGGTACACTCGGAACCTTGGTCGGAGCCGATATATTAAATTTAAATAAGATCCCTAGACTACGCTCTCCAATCGTAAGTATAGGGGGAGCTGGGACATTCGATGGAATATATATAACTGGGATAATGGCCATATTCCTCATATGGTTGTTAATCTAGTGTATAAGAGGGTCGTTACCCTAGGCAGGCTTTAAATTAAAAGATATAGTGGAATATACTAGTATATTATAGTAAATTGGCGAGGATCATCTAAACGTGGCGTGGGTCATTATTGGTGTCAGTCATCATATATCAGCCCTTTCGAGCCTAATCATCCCCAAACCTATTTTATATCGTAAGATACTTATATTTGATTTAGATGAAGAAGTATGACATTGCTATTATAGGGGCAGGGATAGTAGGGCTTACATCAGCGTATTATGCGCTTGAAGCAGGTTTCAAGACTGCTTTAATCGACTTATCTATACCTGGTAGAGGAGGGTCGTATAACTCGGCTGGGATAGTAACTAGACAGTTATTTACTAGTAGAGAGATAGAGTTGGCTATAGAGAGTATAAGGATATTATATGAGGTGATACCCGATTTAGATAAATATGTATATGGTAGGGAGTTTATAACGATTGAGTTTGAGGATGAAGCCTTCCAAGACTTTAGATTCTATAGGAAGCATATGGGTGATGTAAAGATATATTATTCCGATGAGATCGATGATAAATGGCCTCACATAAAGTTATCTGATGATGAAGCTATCGTCTATACATCTAAAGACCTTATGATAGATCCTAGGGGCGTCCTAAACTCTTTATATAGCCAGATTAAAACCGAGGATAGACTCCTCAGCTTGATGTATAAGGAGGCTTCACAGATTATCGAGGGGCGGCCCTATAAGATAGAGTTTGAGGATGGAGGATATATAGAGGCTGATAGCATCGTCCTAGCTATGGGGGCCTGGAATAAAGAGTTTCTAGGTTATCATAGGATATATGTCCCTGTACATACATATGTATGCTTCTCACTATTGATAGAGATACCGATAGATATAATGATAAGCGGCTCAGACGAAGTATATTACAGCTACTGGATGAAGATCGATGAGAAGACTGTAGTAGCTGGAGAATATTACCAGTCCACCCCAATCGCAACACCAGAGGAAATTCCAAATGTAAATACACGTGGAAAAGTCCAGAGCCTAAGAAGGACATTGAAAGAGAGGTTCAGGGGGATAAATAGAATTAAATTAAAGGAGATGATTATAGGTCCATGCAGCTACTCAACAAGTAGAAAACCTATTCAAAAAGAGGTCATGAAGAACGTATATCTAATAAATGGATTAGGAGGATATGGATATACATTAGGCCCAGCACTCGCAAAGAGAACTATAAACAGAATTATAAGCTCATCACTATAATAACCCCCCTAAATCCATATTTAAACTGAAAAACAGCAGACTAGAAGCATAGGCTGTATATAGCCTATATCTATCTTATAGTTTCTCCATCCCTACTCCCTAAATACCTCTATAATATGGATCCCCCGTCAACATACCCAGCCAAATAAAATATCTTTTGTGGTTTTATGTAGTGGCTTAAAAACCCTTTAAATACCTAAATTTTAGTGGATGAAGCCATACACCATCCTTAATCGGTGTATGGTCGATCGGCTTATGCAGCTCTAGGTGGGTTGCATAAGCCACCCCAACCCCATATACGATCCTAGGCCTCTATAACTCTAGGCGGGTTATAGAGGGCTGGAGGGGGGTGGGGGGATGGCCCTGCAAGAGTATTCTTTGAGGGTTTTCCACGGGCTATCCGCATATATATAAAATAAAATAAAAGTCTGTGGGTAGCCGCCCCTCAAATATACGGGTGTTGCTATGCCATCTCCTTCATATTTTCTGTAGGAGGTGAGGTATGGCTAGAGGTCAGAAATCGTATACGCTTGAGGAGTATATTAGGGCTATGGATATGTTTAACAAGGGATTTGGGATTACAACTGTATCTAGGGAATTAGATATTCCAAAGTTTACATTACTGGAGACGTGGAATCTATAGACCGCCGTCAGCCAGATGGCATCCAGAGCCATCAAATGAACTAGCATATGTAATAGGGGTAATGCTTGGAGACGGAAGCCTTAAGAGACATAGTCGTGATTATGACATAAAACTTAATACAATCGATATCGAGTTTGCAGAAACCTTCTCAAACATGCTAGCAAAATTACTAAACAGAAAGGTCTTAAGACCAAAATATATTGGGAGAAAAAGAGGTAGAAACTATGGATGGGAAATAGCCTACAGCTCAAAAGCATTCTACACATGGTTTAAACGACAATCACTAGAGACATTAAAGAAGTACATCGAGTATGATAAAGATACTGTAAAATACTTTCTACGTGGACTATATGACTCAGAGGGAAGCAACTATAAATGCAGAAGAATATCTCTATACAATAGTGATTTAGATTTACTACAATACACCCAGTATCTACTGAAAAGGTATTTCGGTATAAGGGCTACAGGGCCGTATTTAGTCACTAGGGCTGGAAGCATAATGATAAGGAATGGAAGAAGATACAGAAGAAAAGTTGATGTTTACGCACTAAAAATTTGTAGGAAGAGGGGTGTACAAGAGTTTCTAATTAAAACCGGATTCAGCATCAGGGAAAAACAACTGGGACTACCAAGGAGAAGAAAGTAACCCAAACCTCATCCCTAAACCCCTATCCCCCTACTCCCTTTTTACCAACCCTCTAATAAAAATAAAAGTAAAAAGCTACGCCGGGGGCCGGACTCGAACCGGCGACCACCGGGTTAACAGCCCGGCGCTCTACCTTCTGAGCTACCCCGGCTTGTTTCGATAAATATTTATTTTCTATTATTTTTTAAGGTTTTATTTTTCATTCTTCTTCCACGTATACGACTATTATACCTATTCCTAGTAGGGTTAGTATTCCTCCTATTAAGTATCCGAATACCCTGTCTGAGACTCCTCCACCCTCTAGGTTGAGTGCTACTCCCAGTATTGCTATTCCGACTATGAGTGTTATCATCCCAAGTAGTTTTATAATTACATTTGCCCTGGGAGCTATTTTAGGCATTTATACCTCCCTATCTAATATAGTAGGTGGGGAGGAGGTAATTAAATATTGGAGTTGATTCCATGAGTCTCCAGAGGAGGCGTAGGTTGGAAACAATTAATTTATTGGAGGAGTTGGGTAGGAGGCTTGTGAATTATATTAATAATGGCGAGTTCCCATATGTAGATATACCTAGTAGGAGTGTCTCCAATATTAGATACGATCCTAATGAAAGGGGTTACGTAATCGGTGATAAGAGGAAGGTTAGAAGCGCATCACATATGATGCATCTAAAGAAGTTTACACAGTTCATATGGATAGCATACTTCGCTAAGGAACTTCTACAGAGGGGTAGGACTAGCACATTAAGGGATGTCTACTACTCCTCACAGGCATATGGAATAGACTTTGAGGAGCAGCAGGAGTCCGATGAATTGATTATGGATCTAGAGGCTTATATAGGTAGGCCTAGGGAGGATATGAATATATTCCCCGCTGAGAGAGCTGCCATCTTTGGAGACCTCACCATAGAATATACTGTACCAGGTTATGAGGGTAGGAGGGTTAATCTATTAAGCCATCCAGATGGATTGATGATTGGACATAGTCTAAAGACTAGTGAGTTTGTAGAGTGTAATGCCGAGAGGGTATTCGTGATTGAGAAGGACGCTATATTCAATAGGTTTATCGAGGAGAGGGTCTATGAGAAGTATAAAGCGATTCTAATAAGTACATCTGGACAGGCTCCCAGAGCAGCTAGATATTTGATAAGGAGGCTTAATAAGGAGATGGGGCTCCCAGTCTATATATTTACTGATGGGGATGTATGGGGTCTACATATAGCTGGTGTAATTATATATGGATCAGCGAACTCGGCGCATGTCAGGGAGCTACATACACCTGATGCAAAGTGGATTGGGGTATGGGCTAGTGATATAGAGAAGTATAAGCTACCTACAGACCCATTTACAGAAAGGGATTTGAAGAGGCTCGATGAACTACTTAAAGACCCTAGGTATAATGAGGATCCATGGAGGAGAGAGCTACTTAAGTTTAAGAAGCTTAGGAGGAAGTCTGAGTTAGAGGCATTCAGTAGATATGGATTGACTTATATCGTAGACAAGTATTTGAGGGATAAGATGAAGGAGGTTGAGTAGAGTTAAGATACTTTATACCTCTCCCTAACCTTATCTATCAAGGGTGTTACATCAACCTCATCTACACCAGCTAGTTTCCCTGAGAAGAATCCTATAAGCTTTAGATACTTCTCAAACACCTTAAACCTCTTCCTAGCCTCAATACGTCTAACCACACTCCTAGAGTATTTTGTAAATCTCCTTAGTAGGAATCTTATAGCGAGCTCAACCTCATGCTCAATCTCAGGTATATCCGCGATAGCCTCCTTACCAACTGATTTGAAGGGTACCTTAGTACTTACTATATGGATAAATAATCCAATCGGCTTATCACTAAGCCTCTTATAACTACTTAAATTAATGTTATTCAATACCTTAGAGGATACGTCGCTACCCTCGTCAAATAACAATGGAATCTTATTTGCATATCTAAATAACGTTATCCCACCAGGCTCACCAGGTATATCACCGCCATATGCCAATGCAGCCTCGATCCTGAAGGGATATCCAGAGTAGCTTGACGGCGGCCTAGAGACTACATCTACATACTCGGGATGGAACTCCTTTATAATACCCTCCCTAAAGATCTTCTCTCCAATGGGGCTCAATACATCTCCAGACGGGGACCTAAATCCACCGAACTCCCTAAACTTATTATATAGCCTCTTAATCAGATCATCATTCAACTCAGAAAGCCTTGTAGCAGGGTAGATCCTAGCGAATCTAAAGAACTTATCCGCAGTATTATAACCTACTCTATGAAATGTATTTACGAGGAACTCCCTTATAGTCCACTCGGGTGGAGAGGATTTAATAAGGATCTTAAGCATCTCGAGATCTATGCCATGTGGATGTGGCTTAGTCTCCTTCGGGATAGGTGGTAACATCGTGATCGTCCTCGGGAAATAGTATAGTGTACCGAATGGATCTACATACAGGATCTCGGCATATGGGGATATAGCTGCCGTATACTTTAAGTAGTTGATGATGTATCTAGACGCCCCAATATAATTACCTTCGAGGTAGAACTCTATTATAGTGCCTCTCCAACCCAATTTATTTAAAACCCTCTTCTTAGAATGTATAATAGGCTCATTCTTATTGATATCGATTGAAAAGATGTATTGATAGATATACCTACCTCCAATTGAGGATACTACTTTAATAGGCCTGCCAGTAGTTATCTGACCATATAATAATGCGAGGGTCCCACCCAACCCGAATGTCCCTCTACTCTGCCTAATAACATACTTACTACTATAGAATATCTTACCCAATGCATTTAGAATATGCCTCTCCGGTATCCCTGATCCGTTATCCTGGATATATAGCTTATAAATCCCCCTGACTCCAGAGAGCCTCTTAATCTCCCTAAGTATAATTATAATTTGTGGTAGTACACCCATCAACTCACACGCATCCATAGAATTCTCGAATAACTCCCTAAATGCAGTGTATAATGACCTGGCCGGGTTCGTGAAGCCAGCTAACTGCTTATTCCTATAGAAGAATTCACTTGGGCTGAGCTCCTGGTAAGACTCTACCATATTTCACCTCTCCCCCTGGAAGCCCTCCTCATAGTATATAGCTTCTCATACACAACCCTATGTGGAAGGCCTTTAGCAAGCATCTTAATAGCCTCGTCAGCCATGTATACACCCTCGAAATCCCCTATTATACATACGTAGTTACGGTAGACCGATATATGGGTCCCGGTAGTCTCCTCAATAATCCTCTTCGCCTTACCCTTCTCACCTATGATCCTACCTAATACACGCCTAAGATTATTTTCATCCCTCTTCTTAAGAAGTGTGTAGACGTCTATAATATGTAGATTCATATCAGGGTCTAGAAGTATAAATGCCTTATCGGGTGAGAAACCTAGGTTTATAGCCTTTACAATATTGGATGCAGTTATAACAGAATCTACATCATCACCATCTATAGTTATAACACCATTCTTAGTATCGATATCAACCTTACATCCAGTTAAATCCTCAATCCTCTTCTTAACCTCACCCCCCTTACCAATTAATACGCCAACCCTATCAGGGTCTAGAGACATCTTATACTCCATTATATCAACCCTTTATATACTCAAGCACGTCATCTAGAGGAGGAGTCTCAATATCATTTAATCTAAAGAAATTCAATATATTATTAATGTCACGGATTAGGAACACTTCAGCCTGTGGATGGGATTTAACGACAGCCTGCCCAAAATCAAATAGAATAGGTTTACGTTTATAGTAGAATATATTATACTCACTTAAATCTGCGTGGACGAGTCCCGCGTCATTATATAAGATCCTAACTTGACGTAGAATCTGATACAATATATGCGGAGTCAGATTATGATACTCCTTTAGAGTAGGGGCAGGCTTAAAATTCTTCCCAATAAACTCCATCACAATAATATTCTTATGCTGTATAATAGGCTTAGGAACATATACACCAGCATCATATGCAAGCTTAAGATTCTTATACTCCTTAGAGGCCCATGCATATATAAGCTTTTGAGGAGAGGAGTATATCCCATCGAATCTAGGATCGCCTAGAATATACTTCATCCTACCCCTTCTAAACTCACTAGTCCAGGTTAAGAAGATTTTAACCGCTATAGGATTCCCATTAGAATCTACAGCAGAATATACACGGGCCTCCTTACCAGTAGATACAACACCATAAAACTCATCTATATATCCTCTATTCATCAAGTCATATAACGCTATTAAGGTAGTCCTGTCGAATACCTCCTCCCTAACTTCATACTCATCACTAATCTTCTCAAGCATCCTCTGCTCCCTAATATACTTCTCAATCCTCCTCTCAAGCTTCTCAAACTCCTTATCCTCATCGTACGCCATACTTCTAACCTATTACACAAGCCATTCAGGGAGGTATCCATTCTCGATGAGCCACTGCTTCTGAGCCTTAGTATATCTACCTACTATATCCCCTCTTTTATCCTCCTGGAATCCCCATAACTCGACTAATACAGCGTCTCCAACCCTGATCCAAACCCTCTTCCTCAATTTACCTGGTATCCTACAGACCCTCTCCTTACCGTCTGCACACGCCACTAATACCCTATCAGCACCTAATATCCTCTTTGCAATACCGAGTATCTGACCCTCACTAGGCAGTGGAGTATCCTTCAACTCCTTCTCACTCAATACACGTCTCTTACCCATAGTAAATCACCTCTAGATCCAATATATTCATATTTAAGAAATGATATTTAAAATGACTCTGTAGGTCTATAGCCTCCTTGTCTCAATATATATAGCTAGCAATACTTATTTTGTAGTTACTGGGATAATCTTATTGTTATTGTTTCTCCGTCTATTCTCTTTTTGGCTCTCTATTGGGTGTATTAATAAGTTTTTATATTTCTGTATTTTATTAGATGAAGCCGTACAC
>Ga0190367_1000124_pt1 | contig 60336 bp, 77 predicted proteins | sample 4872181011_MG_FD_171838 | JGI IMG/M metagenome (GOLD analysis project Ga0190367, IMG submission 171838) | Hydrothermal vent microbial mat bacterial communities from Southern Trench, Guaymas Basin, Mexico - 4872-18-10-11_MG | ecosystem: Environmental > Aquatic > Marine > Hydrothermal vents >... | reverse complement strand
CAATTTGTATTCCAAATCGGTGTCCATTTAAAAAATAATTTATTATTTGTTCTTTTTTATATCCTACTAAAAATAAAAAGTTTTTAAATCCATAATTTTTAAGGTTTTCAATAAGGTACTCTAAAAAAGGTTTATCATTTATAGGTGCCATAGGTTTACAAATACCACCAAGAATATCCTTTATCCTTGTACCTAATCCTCCTACTAAAATAACTACTTGCATATACTCCAAGTTTCTAATCCATATTCTGTAAATTCGTATCTCTTAAATTCGCCTCCAAATTTAGAAAGTGCTTCTATTACTTTATATCTTTTGTTGTCTGGACAAAATAACATCATAAAGCCCCCGCCACCAGCACCTGATATTTTCCCACCTGTTGCACCTGCTTTTAAGGCTGTTTCGTATATCTCATCAATCATAGGATTTGTAATTCCTTCTGCCATTTGTTTTTTATATTTCCATCCCATATGTAAAATTTCTCCAATTTTATTTAATTCACCTTTAAGTAAAGCCTCTTTCATTAATATTGCTTGTTCTTTCAATTTATGCATAGCTGTTATAGGTTTTTCTTTTTTTTCTTCTACATTTTTCATCTGCGCTTCTATTATTTTTGAAGATAATCTGCTTGTTCTTGTATAATAAAGTAATAAATTCATTTGTAGTTCATTTATATATTCCTTTTTTACTCTTAAAGGATTTACTATTACCCTATCTTTATAAAATTCCATAAAATTAAACCCTCCAAATGTAGCAGCATATTGATCTTGTTTCCCTCCTGCCATTTTAAGATCAATTCTTTCTATTTCATAAGCAAGATGGGCAATTTCGTATTCTCCAAGTGGAAGTTTTAACCATTCAACAAAAGCACCCAAAATAGTTACTACAAGAGTGGATGAACTACCGAGACCCGAACCTGGAGGTGCGTCAACATAAGTAGTAAGAGTAAAAGATAAAGGTTTGTGAGTAAAATCCTTTACAATTCTATTATACACACCTTTTAATAAATCCAATTTTCCGTCATATTCTAAAAAAGTTGTACTTGGATATTCAATTTTAATCTTCCTATCTATGGCATCAAGGATAATTTTATTATCCTCTCTGGGCTCAATTGTAGCATAAGCATACATATTTATTGTAGCATTAAGAATAGCTCCTCCATATAAATCAGAATAAGGACTTACATCTGTACCTCCACCAGCAAGCCCAAGCCTCAAAGGTGCACGAGCGCGGATAATCATAGGGTAACCTCCTTACTTAAAGACTTATAAACCTCTAAAATTCTTGACACTTCTTTGTCAACTGTAAATTCTTGATTGAATCTTTTTAAAGCATTTTCTGAGAATTTTTTATAAACTTCTTTGTTGCTACATATAAATTTTATAGCTTGAGCAAGAGCTTTAGGATTTTTAGGTTCTACATTTAAACCTGTAACACCATTTTGATTTACCCAGCTAACTCCTGAACCTTTTATATTTGTAGCAACTACTGGTTTTCCAAAGCTCATAGCTTCAACTATTACCAATCCAAAAGCTTCTGATTTTTCAATAGACGGAAGACAAAATAGATCACATGCTTTATAATAACTTCCTAAATGATTTTGAGAAATTTTACCTACAAGAAAAACTTTGTCTATAAGGTTATTCTTCATTATCAATTTTTCATATTTTTCTCTCAGTTCCCCATCTCCACCTATAACTATAACATAGTTATCTGGTAAATATTTAGATGATTCTATGAGATATTCAAAACCTTTATAGTATATAAATCTACCAAGAGAAAAAATAATTTTTTTGTTTTTAAACTTTTTTTTAATTTCTTTTATTTTTTCTTCGTCTACTTTCAAATCCTCTTTTTTTATACCAAGAGGTATAGCGATACATTTATTTTTAAAATATTTTAACTGTTCTGATTCTTCTATATATTTTGGAGAGGTCCCTATAATTACATCTGCTTTTTTTAACATCCAGTTAAGTAAAGGTCTATAAAATTTTAATGCAAATTTTTGCTTAATAATATCGCTATGCCAGTGTATCACTATTTTTTGCTTTTTAGGATTTACAAGAAATAGAGCAAAATTTGCCATAGGATCTGGATGATGGAAATGAATTATATCATAATTATCAATTATTTCTTTAAGTTTAAAAATCATCTGAGGAGTTATTGAAGTTGAAGCAATTTTCCCATAGCTCTTTGTTCTATAAACTATATATTTATAGTTTCCTCTGTCTATTATTTCTTTTTTATACTCACCCTTACTGTTAGAACAAAGCACATCACATTTTATTCCTCTTTTATTTAATTCTTCTGTTATATTATAAATTGCAGTTTCTATACCACCAATATCAGGAGGATAAAACTTACCTAATTGAAGAATTTTCATTTCCGATTCTTGCTTAATTCTTTATATAATTTTACATGCTGATCTATAGCATTTTCGGAACCAAAGAATTTTATTCTTTCTTTTCCTCTTTTTATTAAATTTTTTCTTAAACTTTCATCTGCTACAACCTTACATATTGCTTTTGCCATATCTTCAATATCATACGGATTAAAGATAGACAACATTATTACATATTTTTTTGGAATATAAAACATCATGCATTACCTTTTTATTAAGCTATTTTGTTATCTTATAAATTGCAAATCTCTATATCTCCAATATCACGAAAGACAAAATTTGCTTTATAGAGAACTTTCATGTTTGAACTTCTTCACTAATAATTTTATAAACTTTTTCCGCATACTTACTCCAATTGAAAAAAATCCTTATTGTTTCAACAGCTCTTTTTGAAATTTTCAAATATAGTTCAGAGTTTCTCTCCAAAGTTATCAATTTCTTTAGAAATTCATTTTTTGTCTTAAAACAAACAACATTATCCATATCTTTAAAAACACTACAAGTAGAAAGATCTAATGGAGTTAAAAATACAGGTTTTCCACAAGCCATTCCGTTTAGTATCTTAAGTCTAATACCAGATCCTATTATAGTAGGCGATAAGACGTATTTATGAGGCAAGATGGTTTTATTTATATCTCTCACAAACCCTAAGTTAATAATATTGTAATTATGAATATTCTTAAAACCTAAAATTTGAGTAACAACTTTTTCTTCATTCCCAGTTATATATAATTTTATATTCATTTCTTTAAGCTTGTCTAAGTTTGGAATCCATATGCTTTTTACAAACCATTTAAAACTAATTGAATTTTGAATAGTTTTTAAATTAGCCGTATATATAAAACTATTATCTTGTGGAATTAACGGTTCGTTAATTACTATATCATAACCATCGTATAGCACTACAAATTTATTACAAATATGGGGCATTAATTCCTTTGCTATAACATAATCCAGATCAGAAATAAAAAAAATTTTTTCAAATAAACGCCAATATTCTATCTCCAATTTTTTCGCTTTTTTAAGTTGCCATAAAGAAATTATCTTATAAATTGGATTCTTTGTGTAATTTTTAAACTGTTCAACAAGTTTAAATTCTATATTATGCTCCCTTAAAAATATTTTTATTTTAGGGAACTTTTTTCTTGCCTCTATTGCATATCTTGCCATATGCGGAGCACTAACCCATATAAGATTAATATTTTCCTGAATAATTAATTTTTCAATTTCCTTTTGAAAATACTTAGAATAATACTTATCCCATTTAAAGGGAACTTTTTTAAAAAAATTTTTTAATAAATATTTAACATCTTGCTTAGTATTGTGAGGAAAAGGTAAGACTTTAATTTTCTTAATAGCAAAATGTTTTTCTATATCTCGTAAAGAAATGGAAAGATTACCATAAGGAAAGGCAAAGTAAACATCAAAGTATTTGCTCATATATATTAATGGATAATAAATACCTATCTTACCGCCATCTACTGGAGGATAAGGATTTTGAGGAGCTATATATAGAAGTTTGGGCTTCATTTTTGACCTCTTTTAATCTATTTAGTTCTTGTATTAGTACTAACGGAAGCCAAACACAATAAAGCAAAGTATACTCCGACCCAATCAAAAGTTGAATTATTATCACATAAAGAATGAACTCCAGAATTAATTTATCATTCTTATAGATGGATAAGTTTTTAATTTGCGATTTTAATTTTAAAAATATAGCTAAGAAAACTAATAATCCAAACCATCCATTAAACATTATAGCCTGTAATATCCCGCTTTTTGCCCCTAAATTTTGTCCTGTTGAAATCATACTATCTATTTCTACAGAAGAAAGTGGAATTGAAAACATATGTAAGAATATTTGATTAGCAATGTTGTAGGATTTTTTCAGAATATCCGGATAAAAATATAAATAAGTTCCATAACCGGTTCCGAAGGGGAAAAATATTAAAATTAAAACTGCAGAAATCATTCCAGAAATTCTTGTTGAAAAAGAACTGAACTTTTCAATATCTATATAAATAGAAGGTAGAACTAAATTAGAAAAAATATAATACGATAAAATTGTTAAAATGCTAAGTATCGGCAATGATTTTACATTTTTTAAGTTTTTTATTAATAAAAATATATTTGTTACCAATAAAGTTATAAAAAATCCTTTAGATGCTATAAAAACTGAAGATATTATAAATAACAAAAATATTAAAAATCTTAGTATATTTTTCTTACAGAAGAATAAGCTAAGTGAAGCAAAAATAAAATATAGTAAAACAGCTTGAGAAGGCTCCATAGTAAATAATCTTATACGGTGATACATTTTAGGTGAAGCATGAAGGAAATCAAGTATTGTAGGACTAAAATATTCTATAAATGCAGAAATAGTTAAAAATAAAAATATAATATATATTAACTTCTTTAAGAAAGCTAAATCTATTTTTTGGACTAAGAAATTAAAATTATAAATTACAGTAAAATGTAAAAAAGTTAAGCTAAAAAAGGCTTCTAAAAATTTGAGACATAGGTTTTTGTTAAAAGTTATTAAATCCCCCTTTTTTAAAAAAACATAAGTCAATAGTAAAAAAGAAGTAAATAAAGTAGTTATCATGTAGATGAAAAATATTTTAATAATAAAGGTATTAATATTTAATTTAAAATTTTTTATTAGCAAAATAATTATAAAAATTATAGGTGAAATAATAAACATTAAACTATGTGTAACAGTTTTTTCAGGAAAAAATGGTAAATCCGTGAATAACATACCAACAAATATAAGCAGAAGGAATAATTTATATAGCACTTTTAAATCCATTGATAATTCCTTTTATTTGAGATAATATTATTTTTCTTTTTTTAAACCAAAAAGGATATCTAAATATTCTACTAAAAATAAGAAAAATAATTGAAGTTATTTTTTTAGGAGGTTCTAAGTTTTTGAATATAAATCTTACTCTGTTTTTAATAATCCAATACGCTGAAAATTCTGAAACTTCTTCTCCTGAACTTGCTCCAACCTTGTGATATATTGAGGAACTGCTTACATGATATAATTTATATCCACTTTTCCAAACTTTATAAGAATAATCCAAATCTTCCACATACATGAAATAAGACTCATCAAGTAAGCCTATTTCTTTAAGTAATTGTTCAGGTATTAAAACATAGCAAAAAGTTACAAAGTTTACTTCATGGGTGGCTTTTTCTGGGATATCTGATTTTCCCATATTTATATGCATAGACCTTCCAAACCATTCATTAAAGTACCCTCCGTCGTACCATATTTTCGATGGATTAGAGTAATAATATATTCTTCCTCCGTAAATTGCTTTATTACCTAAATTGTTCTTGGCTTTCATAAGTGCTGTTATTGAGTTTTTGCATATAACAGTATCATTGTTTAAAAGAACTATGCTATCAAAATCATTTTTTGCTAATATATATCTTATCCCTACATTATTCCCTCCTGCAAAGCCAAGATTTTCGCCTGTTTGGATGAAAATTAAAGGATAAGGTGAGGTGGGAATTAATTCTCTATTATTAAAATTTCTTTGTTCTTGCCATTCTTTTGTTAGATTTTCTTCTAATTCAAAATCACCGCCTTTTTCTGCTTCTTCTCTGGTGTAATAAATATAGGGAATTGGCTTTTTAACTGGAGGGTGAGAGAGATGATACAAAGGATGGGTAGGCTCTGGAGTTAAAACCTCTTGTCTTCCTTCTGCCCATTCTTTTATATACTTCATAGAGTTATCTTGAGATCCATTATCTACAACAATTACTTGATAATTTGGATAATCATTTCTCAGCACACTTTCCAAACACTCAATTGTGTCTTGCCAGTTGTTATAATTAAGTATTATTATTGCAACTTTGGGCCAATTTTTATACTTTTCTTGCTGTTCCTGAATGGCTTGGTATTTTCCCATACTTATTCCTTCATTTTGTGGCTATGAGTATAACCTCTTTCCTGAGATCTCTCAAGTAATATAACCTATACTTCGTCATCAAAAAACCAATTCTTTAAAACTTCATTTGCAGATTTACTTTTTAAAGTAAATCTTACTTATAATATTTTATGATATCCTAATTTAAATAATATTTTACCTCTCTCATGCTTTCATATATCTTAATCAATTTCTTATTTGAAAGAAAAGCATACTTTCGCTGAGAATCTATATCTTTTATGACCTGTTTAATTTTATTTTCGTTATAATGAATCCCTAACTTATCCAAAATTTTCTTTATATTTTCAAATGAAGCTTCTAAAAAATCTTCATATTTCACATGAATTATATTTAAATTATATTCTTTTTCAGCTTCAAAAATTTTAGAAATATACTCTTTCCATAGTTTAACACCTTCATATATATCCATTACTCTTAAAAAATCTCCATACCCTATATAACCTTTAAGAAGTATAAACTTAATTTCTTTTTTCCAATTCCATTTAAAATTTTTTTTATATTTTAAAGCTCTTTTTCTTAAACTTTCTGCAACATCTATAGGATTTCTATATATATGTATAAGTTTTGCATTAGGGAAAACTTTAATCCATATATCAATTGTAAAGGTATTTCTTGGATCTTTCCACCCCCAAGGAAAATCTAATTCTTTTAAACTTTTATATTTTAATCCCTTTATTAATCCTAAATATTCTATTCTTCTGAAACTTTTTATATATCTTTCTGCCAACTCACTCATTAAGTTTTTAAAATTCTCATCTACAAATTTGTAATTATATGGATTATCCCATGTAGCATTTGCTTGTTTTAATATTTAATCATTAAATTTAAAAAACAGAGCTTCATTATTTTTTTCTTTACGCCAGTCCATAAAAATACCTAACTGCTCTAATAGTTTAGTAAGCATTGTCGTTTCAAAACGATGCATACTGAGAATAATAACAAGAGAATATCTCATCTAATATTACTTTATTTTTTAAAAGGTATACCAAGTTATTAAACTTCTCTCTATAATATCTTCCAATTCCTTTATATCGTTTATAAAATAGGTAAATAATAATTTTTTTCTAAAATTTTTATCTAACTTAGGTGGTTTTATAGGCTTTTGGTTAAATTTGTCCAAAGTCCTAATTATTTTTTGTCTTAGCTTTTTATGAGGTATTAAAATTTTACCAATTTTTTTAATATAATTCGGCTTATATATAAAATCCCTCAATATTTTTAATCTATATATACTTGCGGGATTACTTTTTATATCTAAATTTAATTCTACTTCACAAGATACACCTATAAAACTTAAAATCGATTTAATTATTTTTTTTCTATTCTTCAAAAAATCTTCTTCAAATATAATAAAAAGCATATTTTCCTTTGGAAAAAGCCTTAAATAACGCTTTATCTGTTTAGCATAAAATCCTCTATCTATATAACTAAAATGACTTTTATGAAATTCATCTATTTTGATTCTCTCTTGCTCTAATTCTATAGCTCTTTCAAAAGTTTCTGTTTCGTATCCTCTTCTATAACTCATCCAATAATGAGAATATGCTCTATCTACTGGATTTCTTAACATAAATATTAGCTTAATATCCCTCCCCAAATGTTTATATATCCTTTCGGGAACATATTCAAAATACATATAATCTGGATCTATCTCCCCGATAGCTCTTTCTCCATTCCATTTCCCAAAAAATTCTTTCTCATAGTAATTTAAACCTTTCTTATATTTAGAATTATCTTGAAAAAATTTAGTTTCTTTTATTTCAGGTAAATATATTTCCGGATGCTGAATTAATATATCGTGCAATGTTGTAGTTCCTGCCTTTTGAGCACCTACACATAGAAAATTGGGTAATGGCATTAAATTTTACCTCCAATAAATAGGTAAATAAGCTGTATTTATTCTATAAATAAATCTAATATATAACCAACATGCTACCTTCCAGATTATCATACTTACCATATTAGAAAAAGCTCCACCATTTAAACCATATTTAGGTATTAAAAAAATATTCAAAATTAGGTTAATAAGTGTAGCTATTAATAAAATATTTTGGAATATTTTATGTTTTTCTGTCATTTGCAGTATATATCCTACACTTCCACATGCTGCATTTACAAACTGACCAATTGTTAAAAACACCAAAGCTGAAGCACCTTTTCTAAATTCTTCTCCAAAAATACCCATAAAAAATTTAGGAAATAAAATATATAAAACAAGAATAGGAGCTGATGTCCAGAAAATTAATTTTGTAGATTGTTGAGCTATCCTTTTTAAACCTTCTAAATTCCTCTTTCCCCAGAATTCAGCAAATTTTGGTGCTGCTATAGAATTTATAGCACCTAAAGTAAAACTTGTTATCATTGATAATCGCACAGCTACATTATAAATTCCTACTTCTTCTTCTGGTCTCCACATTCCAAGCATTATTGTATCTGTCCATGACATTACCATAAAAAGAGAACTTGACAAGAACATCGGAAATGAAACAGAAAGTATTTGTCTTAAAGAAATTTTTTCTAATTCACCATTTTTATTGCTAAATTCTTTATTCAGAAGTAGAAAACTTATGAAAAAAGAAATACTTATCCCCAAAATGTATGCAATAATTGCTACTTTTATATTTTTAATGTCCAAAATATAAAAAAATATACTAAAAAATATAAAAGTACATAAAAAAGGCAAAATATTTTGGAGAGTTGTATATTCTTTTATTTTTTTAAAAGCTCTTAAACTCTCTGAATTTATTGAGAGCAAAACAAAGGGAATTAAGGTAAAGGATATAAGTTTAAAATAAGAAGCTAAATGTGGTTTTCCAAAAACTCTTTCAGCTAATAAGGAAGAAAGGTAATAGAAGGAAATAGAAAGGAGAAAAGATAAAGAGACTATTATAATAATAGACTTAAAATATATATATTTTGCCATTTTTATTTTCCTTTGAGCATTATACTGAGCTATAAATTTTAAAAGTGCTGTATCAAGCCCAAGCTTTCCTATTACAGAAATTATCTGAAGAACAGTAAGACAAAGGGCAAATATACCCCATGCAGAAGCACCAAGATTTCTTGTAACAATTAAAGTAAAAGCATATCCTATAATCATTCCAACAATTCGTAAAATAAAAAAGGTTAAACTACCTTGGATAAGTTCTTTAAGATGAATATCTTCAGACAACTTAGTTTTTATCTTATTTATCATTTTTTAACAATTTTTTTAATTTATCTTTATGATTTTTAGGAATGAAAAATTTAAATATATTCTAAAGTTCAAAAAGCAAAAATTTGGTTACAGGAATAATTATAATTTTTTTCCCTTCAAATTCCATAATCTTATCTTCTTCTCTGTTTATCAAATAACCTTTTTCAATACCAAATAGAGAACAAAATTTGATTAAACCTTTCACATCCTTTTTATCTATTCTTCTTTTGTTTTTAACTTCAACAGGGATTATATCTTCTTCTTTCTTTAAAATAAAATCCACTTCTTTATTATTCTTTCTCCAATAATATTGAGCATTTATTTCACTTCTTATCAATGTTTCTAAATTTTTATTTTCATCTTTTGTTAACGATAAAGAAGAATGTAAGGGATACCCTTTTTTGTTTTTCCTACTTGTAGCTAAAAAACTCCCTCTTAGATTGCTTATTCTTTTTATCAAAAAAGATAATTCTAAATAGTTTAAGGCATTTCTTATTGTCTTTTTATGTCTTCCTAATTCTTTAGAAAAGGCATCAATATTTAATATAACACCTGGATTTTCAAAAATATATTCAGCAAGGATCTTTATTATTTCTATATCCTCAACTCCAAAACTTTCAGGAATATCTCTATAAATTATCCTTTCAATTACCAGTTCTCTAACATATTCTTTAATTTCTTTTTCTTCCATCTGCAAGGTTTCGGGAAAGCCTTTAAAAATAAATTCATTCAGCAGAATGTCAAGCTTTCTTTTGTATATTTCATATTCTTCCTTTTGAGGTATTTTTTCATCTTTAAAAGCTAAGAATTCTTTAAAAGTTAAAAGACTCAAGTAATGAAATTTTGCTCTTCCTGCAAGGCTTTCTTTGCTTTGTCTTATCAAATTTAAAGATGAAGAACCTGATAAAACTATTTTTATCCTTGGATTTAAATCATACAAAACTTTAATCTTATTTTCCCAATCTTTTAATTTGTGGATTTCATCAAAAAACAAATAAATCCTTTTGTTTTTTATTCTTTCTCTTAAAATTTTCTCTTCATATTCTTTTATAATCTTGTCTAAATTTTCTTTTTCTATATCAAAGGAAAAATAAAATATCTCTTTTGGATTAACCCCAGAAGTAAGTAGATAATCTATAAGATGATGCATTAGTACAGTTTTCCCAACTCTGCGCAGACCAATTATTATATCTATCTGTTTTTTATGTAAGTAATTTTTTAAAACTGTAAACAAAAATCTTCTTTTGAATGATTTTATTTCTCTGTCTATACCGCCTGTTTCCCACCAAGGATTAAATTCTGTAATATCCATTTTAGGCTACTAAAGTGTTCTAATATTTAAATTTTTAGGATACTATAATGTCTTAATTTTAATATATTTGAAAAAAATATCAATTCAGCTTCTCATATTTATGTTAGCAAATAAAATTAAAAGCTTTCTCTTAAAACAATGCTTACCAGACTTCAAATTGCTCGTTCTTCCTTCTATCATTAGAAAAAAAGAAAAAAAATAAACCAAGATGATGAACTTATACGGAATGACGGGCCTGAATTTAAGTGTAAACATTTTCAGGGTCAAAACTAACTATCCATTTTATTCCATATTCTTTAACTCCGATCACTAAAAGCGCATCGTTAAAGTTAAGCTCATTCATATATCTCCTCAGAATCCTTTAAAGCATTTCTTCCAAGCGAAACCATTCCTTTCAAAAATTTCAAGTTCTTAGAAGAAATAGCAATTTTCTCAAGCTCACTCTTCTTTCTATTTCTTAAACTTTTCCTTATCAATTCCTCTACAACTTTACTTCCTGATTTTTTCTCTTTTCTGGCAAGCTCTTTTATAGTCTCTACCAGATCTACTGGAAGAGTAAAAGAAACAACTTTTTATTTAACCTTTTCACTCCTTCACCTTTCATAGGCTAAGTCTTTATTATATAAGTTTCTATTAAAAATAATAAACTATTAAAATTCATAATCAAAGGATAAACTTTTAAACTACAAAATGGCATGTGTGAAATGCATTAAACGATTCTCTATATTCTGGACACATAAAATTTTAGGGGTAAACTTACTCAATATAAAAAGAAGGATATCAAGTGTTCAGTAGAAAGATAAAAAGGAGTAATTCCTGTATTAAGGAGTTTTTCTTATTAAAACAATTTTATAGTTCTTTCAATCCCTTCATCAAAATTAATCTCGGCTTTCCATCCTATTTCTCTTTCGATTTTTGTTGTATCGATCGCATATCTTAAATCATACCTTGGTCTCTCAGGTATAAATTTATTTTATTTTATTGTTCTTTCAAACTTTCTTTTTTATTATATATTATAAAACTTCTTATTTTTTATAAAGAAATAAAACCTTATTAATTTTGTTTCAGTTATTTAAAACTTTACTTCATACCATAACTCCATCTTCCAGAAGTTTTTTATACCAATTCACAGTTATAGTTTGTGGATCATCTGGGTCTACTTTCCCAGATTTTAAAGCTTCCCAAACCTCTATTGCTCCATCTCGAGGAGTATAATCTGGCTTAAATTTTAAAATTTTTTGAATTTTGCTAAAGTCTACTCTATAACTTCTATGATCAGGAAATCCATACCATTCATATTTAAAAGGAATCCCTATAGCTTCTGCGACTTCTTGAGCTAATTTAAATATTTGATAATTTTGCTCATTAGATCCAACATTAAAAATCTGTTTATTTACTAAATCTTTAGAAGCTTCTATAGTAAGCATAATTGCTTTACATACATCTTTTACATGAACAAATGGTCTATATTGCGTACCATCTCTTAAAATAGGTATCTTGCCATTTTTAAAAAAACCTTTTACCATTCCATTAATAGCGAGGTCAAACCGCATTCTTGGAGAGAATCCATATACTGTTGCAAATCTTAATATTACTACAGTAAAATTATCGTTAGCATAAGGTAAAATATCTTCTTCTGCCTTTAAATTAGCTTTAGCATAAGTAGTAAGGGGATTAGTAGGGGAATCTTCTTTTACTATCTCATTCTGAAACCCATATACACTGCAAGAAGAAGCTAAAATATATTTTTTGACCCCCATTAACTTTCCTAAGGTTGCTACTCTATATCTTCCTAAATAATTTATTGACCAAGTTTTTATAGGATCTAATTCACCAGTAGGATCATTAGAGAGTGCGGCAAGATCTACTATTGTGTCTATGTCTTCTAAAATTTCTTTTTTAAAAAATCTTATATCATCTTTGATAATTTTTAACTTATCACTATTAATATTTAATTTGTCCTCTCCAAAATAAAATTTATCTAACACTACTACTTCATATCCATGATTTAAAAGATAAGGAACTAACACAGAACCAATATACCCACCTCCTCCTGTTACTAAAATTTTCATTTTTTTTACCTCCTCTTTATTTTACATAACTATCGACTACATATTTTGCAAAAGCAAAAGCGCTTGTAAATCCTGGAGAAATAGTATTTAATATATGTAAAGTATTTTCTCTTTTTATAATTAAAAAATCAGTAATTAATTTTTTGGTTTTAATATTTATTAACTGAGGTCTTATACCTACTTTGTTACATTTCTCGAGATCATAAATTTTAAGTCCTTCTACCATATTTTTAATTTCATTAAAAAAATATTTATTTAAATATTTCTTTATTTCACTAAGTGCCGCTTTTCTAACATCTTTATTAAAAATCAATAATTTACTTTGTGTAAACATAATTTGAAAAATTTCTTTATCTATTCCTTTTAATAAAGAATAATTTTCCCTTCCGAATGCAGGAGTAGCTGTAGGACCTACATATACATCTCCGTTTACACTTTTTGTAAAGTGAACACCTAAAAATGGATTTTTAATATTTGGCACTGGGTAGATATTTCCTTTTACCAAATAACTTTTTTCTTTTTTTAATTTTTTGTATAAACCTTTAAAAGGAACTATTGCATAATTTAGACCTACATTAAATTTATGTGCGATTTTATCAGCATAACTCCCTGCACAATTTATAAATAAATCAAAATTAAAAATCCCATTATTAGTAACAATTTGATTAAAACCCTTAATATTTAAAACTTTAGTATTTGTTAATATTTTTACTTTATGTTTTTCCAAATCTTTTTTTAAACTTATAAGAATTTCTAAAGGATCAATTACGGCTGTATAAGGGCTCCATAAAGCTTTTTCAATAGTTTTAGCATAAGGTTCTATTTCTTTGAGTTCTTTTTCATCTAAAATTTCAACCTTAGCTCCATTAAAAGAAGCTCTACGATAAAGTTCGTATAAAATTGGCAAGTCTTTTTCTTTTCTGCAAACAATAACTTTTCCACATTCTAATAATTTTAATCCTTTTTCTTTACAATACTCACGCATTAAAAAATTCCCCTTTAAACAAAATTTAGCTTTTAAACTATCAGGAGTATAATAAATTCCTGCATGTAAAACACCACTATTTCTACCAGAAGCGTGGGCTCCAACTTCTTTTTCTTTTTCAAAAATTATTATTTCTTTTCCATTAAACCCTTGAGTAACTAATTCTTTAGCTATAGAAAGTCCAATTATTCCCGCCCCACAAATAATAATCATTTTAATCCTTTTTATAAATAAAATTATTTTCTGCTTCCAAAAAGGAAGGCTGTTTACTATCCTTGGATGATAAAATTGGATTTTTTATAGGCCATTTAATATTTAAAGTAGGGTCATTCCAGATTATTCCACGATCATGCGCTGGAGAATATTCTTTAGTTACTTTATAAATTACTTCTGTTCCATCTTCTAAACTAACAAATCCATGAGCAAAACCGGGTGGTATCCATAATATAAACTTGTTTTCTTCTGACAATTCTACTGCCACCCATTTTCCATACCAAGGAGAACCTTTTCTTATATCAACAGCCACATCCCATATTCTACCTTTTATGCATCTTACAAGTTTTCCTTGTTCCATAGGCTTAAGTTGATAGTGAAGCCCCCTTAAAACCCCCTTTGCAGATTTTGAATGATTATCTTGCACAAATTCTAAAGAAATCCCATTTGCCTTAAATTCTGAAAATTTATAAGTTTCCATAAAATAACCTCTCTCATCTTCAAAAACCACAGGTTTTATTAAAATTACATCTGGAATTTCTAATCTTTTAAATTCAAATGGCATTTATAACTTTCCTAAAACTTTTTTTAACTTTTCTTTTAAGGTTTCTGGAGTAAAAGGTTTTACTATGTATTGATTTACTCTATATTTTATTGCTTCTAAAATATGTTCTTTTTGAGCCTCGGCTGTAATCATAATAAACGGAATTTCTTTTGTAGCTTCATTAGAACGAATTATTTTTAAAAGCTCTATCCCACTCATTTTAGGCATATTCCAATCTGCAAGAATAAGATCTACTTTTTCTTTTTTTAAAATCTCTAAAGCCGTGGTTCCATCATCAGCTTCTACAATATTTTTAAATCCTAATTGATAAAGAATATTTTTAATAATTTTCCTCATAGTTGAGAGATCATCTACTACCAAAATTTTAATATTAGAATTTATCTCCATTTTAATGAAAAAAAAATTAAAACTCAATTATTTAAAATATAATTTCAGATAAAAATCATTTTAAATATATTTTAGATAAGAAAAAAAAATTATTTTCCAAAAATAGTAGGTGGTGCATAAGTATGAGTCCCTTCCACAATTTCAACCCCTGCTTTTTCTTTTAAAGCTTTAAGAATATCTTCTTTATATGGACAGAATTTAGCAATACATGTTCCAAGATGTATTACATCTACGGTTTCGTTAAGAGCACTCAACTGCATTTTAACTAATGCTAAACTGGGTATTACTCTTGTCCCTGGACATTCTCCACAATTCACAATTGCTACAAGTTCAGCTCCTTCTTCTTTATAACGGGCAAACTCTCCTTCTTTTCTCTTTATAGCAACTAAACATTTTGCATCAGCAGGGCATAAATTTTGATCTCTAATCTTTTGACAGGCTACAATAACTATTTTCTTCATCTTATACCTCCTTTATTATGATTTAGGATTTTTAATTAAAAAATTATAATAAATTTATTTAGCTTCCTCAAGTTTTTTAATATTTTAATTATTTTCTATTTTCCTACTGTAGCCATATAGATTACAGATTCTTCCTCACTATTAAGACCTAAAAATTTATTTAATTCTTCATCAAAAAAAGCACCTACAGGACATGCTTTTAAATTTAAAGCCTCTGCTGCAAGAAGAAGATTTTGACAAATATGACCTACATCTATAAAAACATACCTTAATCCTCTTTCTCCATATTTAGAAAGTGTCCTTCTAAATACAGCACTCCAGATAAAAACCAAACTTGCTGTAGCAAAAAATTTTTGTCCAAGAGCCAAATCACTTAATAAATTTCCCCAATATCCTTCCCTTAACAGTGCTAAAGAAAAATCTTTTATTTCTAAATGATAGATCCCTGGCTGAATATCTTTTGCAAAATTGACAGCTAAATAAGTCTCCACAGGATATAAAGCTCCAGCTGAAGGAGCTGTCCTTAAAAGATAAAAACTTATCTTACCTGTTATTCCTTGAATAGCAAAACATAAAAGTGAAATTTCTTTTAAACTGATTTCCTTTTTTCTATATTTTCTTTCACTTCGTCTATTTTTAAGAATTTCAAAAAAATTTAAAGTCTGAGGAAATTCATCAATAATAAGTTTTATTTTCGGAGAATCAGGATATTCTTTAAAAGGTGGAGCAGGAGAAATAAAAAAAGGTCTTAAACCAAGTTTTTCATAAGAGAGAGTAGTAGTTTTTAAAAATTTATAAGCTATTGTTTTGTTTAATTCCACGGTAAAAAATTAACTCCTTAAGAAAAATATTTTTTTCTTTCCTTTGCGTAAGCGCGAATAATATCTCCCTTGGTAAGAATTCCAATTAACTTACCATCTTTTACTACTGGGAGTTTCCCTAATTTTGTAGCACTTATATTCTGTAAAGTTAACATTTTATCAAGCACAGATTTTAAATCTTCTTCAGGAGAAGTTGTAATTGGCTTTTCAGTCATTATTTCTTTCACTTTTATTTTTGCTCTTTCTTCAGGTTTGATTTTTTCAAGATCTGTAAAAGTTATAACCCCAACAAGTTTTCCATCTTTTGCTACAGGATAACCATGATGTCCAGTTTTTTCAATTAAAGATATAACTTTTTCTATATTATCATCAGGATCCACTGTTAAAGGATTAGGAGTCATTGCATCTTTTACCTTTATATTTTGAAGTATATCAACTATCATTTCCATCCTATGAGCAGGGCTATCAATCTGTGTTAATAATTGTTCGTGATAAATAGACCAGTCTTTACTCAACAGATAGGCGATAGTAGAAGATACCATTAAGGCAGGAAGAAGTTGATATCCTCCTGTCATCTCCGAAGTCATTAATATTGCTGTTAAAGGTGTTTTACATGCAGCAGATATAAAAGATGCTATTCCAAGTAATACATAAGTTTCAGGGTGAATTGTTGGAATATATTGCTTAAAAAAATATCCAACAGTTCCACCAATAAAACCTCCGATTACTACCGAAGGACCAAATACTCCTCCACTACCGCCACTACCCAAGGTGAAAGATGTAGCTACAATTTTCCCAAAAACAGTTAATACAATAAAAGTTAAAGGCAACTCACCATAGATAAGTTCTTGTACATATCCATATCCTGTTCCAAGAACAGAAGGTAAAAACATACCTATTAATCCTGTGATAAAACCACCTATTAAAGGTTTAAAATAATTAGAAATTTTAAGATTTCTAAAGAAATTATGTACTCCATAAAAAATCTTAACAAAGAGATAAACTAAAATAGCGGAAATAATACCCACTAATATATATAGAGGAATTTCTTTAAAATCCAGACTTAACGAAGGTAAAGTAAATATATTTAAAGAATTAATTCCCAAAATTTTAAAAATTGAAATAAATACAGTATAAGCAACAATAGAAGAAACAAAAGCTGGAATTACTGCTTGGGTTTCAAAGTCCTTTTTATATAACACTTCGACTGCAAATAAAGCCCCTCCAAGAGGAGCTCTAAAAATACTTCCGAGTCCGCCTGCAATACCACATATTAAAAGCAACCTCCTTTCTTTATCAGGAAGTTTTAAAATTGTAGCTAAGGTTGAGCCAAATCCTGCACCAATTTGAGTAATGGGACCTTCTCTCCCTGCACTTCCTCCACTACCAATAGTAATTGCAGAAGTTATTATTTTAATTATGCTTACCCTTCCTCTTATTATCCCTCTAAAATAATGAAAAGTTCTAATAGTAGCATCTGTTCCATCTCCTTGCGTTTCCGGAGCAAAGGTGTATACAATAAGACCTGCAATAAATGCACCTAAAGCTGTAATAATACATATAGCAATTTTAATATTAAAATAAAATTCAAATAAAGGCGGTTCCCCACCTGGTTTAGGTAAATGTAACCCAGCTAAATTCATACATATTCCTGCAATTAACTCCAGAAGTGCATAAAACACAAAAGCACCAATTCCTGATATAACTCCTACTATTATGGCTAAACCAATGAGTCTTTTTAGATTCATATTAATTTTTATTTCTCGACCACCTGAATATTGTCTTTAACTCCTTTAACTCCTGGAACAGATTTAGCTAATTCAACAGCTTTTTTCTTTTGTGCCTCAGTCTTTACTATACCTGTTAAAGTAACTACTCCATTCAATGTATCTACATCTATTGAAAAAGCTTTTAATTCAGGATCTTGCATAAATTTAATTTTTACTCGGGTGGTAATTTCTTTATCAGAAAGATACGTTATTACTCCTCGTTTGCCAACTTTTAAATTATTAATTACTTCTTTTACACCTTTAACACTTTTAGCTATTTCTATAGCTCTTTTAATTTCTTTTTCTGTTTCTACTAAACCAGTTAAAGTTACCACACCGTTTACTGTATCTACATCTATTTTTCTCGCTTTTGTAATCGGATCCTGTAAAAGTTTTAATTTTATTTCAGCAGTAATTTTGGCATCATCTATTTCTCTCCCTATACTTCTTGGATCAGTTGCAGATTTATAACCTTGATAAGCTCCTCCACCTCCCACAATTAACCATCCACAACTATTTAATAAAAAAAATCCAACAAAAATAAGCAACCAAATTTTAAATACATCTTGATTTTTTCCGATAAAATATTTAAAATAATTCATAAGGACCTCCTTATGAAAATAAATTTTACTAAAGTAACTCTAAAAGGTAATTTTAACCTAAATATAAGTTCTTTAAAGAGGGTAAATTCACCTTTTGAGGAATATCTTAAAACTGCTCTTATAGAACTTAAAACTCAGGAATTATCAAAAAAATCTCAAGAAGAAAATATCCATATTCTTTTTCAAAAAGTTGAGGAAAGTCTTGGTCTTTTAGAAAAAATTACTCAAATGCCTTTAGATAATTCTTCATCTGAAACTACAGGAGATTATTTACTTGCTCAAGCTTTAGAAATAGATAAAATTGCTGAAACTTTCTCTGAAAGTTCTTTAAAATCTCTTTTTAAGGAATTAGCTTTTTTTATAGGAACAGAAGCGCAAAAAATTAAACAAGGATATTATTCTATTTAAGGGTTCTCTTTAAGAATTAATTCCAGAAGTTTTTGAATTAATTCTTCAAAAGAATAACCAGCAACTCTTGCTGAGAGTGGCAAAAGACTCGTTTCCGTCATACCTGGAATAGTATTTGTTTCAAGTACATATACTTCATTTTCTACTACAATCATATCTGTTCTGCTATAATGTCTTAGCCTTAGGGCTTTATGTGCTTTTAATGCATATTTCTGAGCTTTTTCAGTAATTTCTTGAGGCAAATTTGCAGGACATATCTCTTCTGCAAATCCGGGAGTATATTTGGTTTTATAATCAAATATTTCAGAAAATTTAGGAATTATTTCTACTACTGGAAGTGGTTTATTTTCAAGAACTCCTACTGTTATTTCTCTTCCTTTTAAATATTCTTCTAAAAGAATTTCATTATCTATTTCGAAAGCTTTTTGACATGCTGGTTTTAATTCTTCTTCTTTTTTTACTATACTTAAACCAACACTTGAACCTTGGGTTGCAGGTTTAACTACTAAAGGGTATCCTAACTTTTCCGCATATTTTTTGATATTCTCAAAATTTTCGTCTCTAAAAAATACCTTTCCCTCAGGAACTTTTAATCCTGCATTTTTATAAATCTCTTTGGAAAGACCTTTATGCATAGCAAGTGCGCTTCCAAGAACTCCTGCCCCTTGATAAGGTAAATTAATAGAATCTAAAAAACCTTGTAAAGTCCCATCTTCACCGCCAGGCCCATGCATTACTAAAAAGGCACAATCAAATTCTTTAACTTTTTGGGCTAAAATTGGTAAATCCTTAGCAGGATCGAAAAATTCAAATTTATGACCTAATTTTTTAAAAGCTTTTTTTACAGCTTCAGCTCCTTTTAAAGATACTTCCCTTTCGGAAGATGTCCCTCCAGCAAGAAGAGCAATCTTTAAGCCCTTGGATAAGGACACCCTTTACCTCCTTTATTTTGTTAAGCTCTAAAATTTTATCCGGAGAAAAAGGTAATTTTTTAAATAATCTTCTTTCTAATAAAAAACTTAGTTCTTCTATAAGTTCTAATCTTACATGAGAAATAATATTTTTCCCATATCTTTTTCTAAAATATTTAAATCTCTCTTCTAAAGAAACAATTTCTCCGTGTTTAACTCTTTTATCTGCATAATAAACTATTTCTTTTTCTTTAATAGGTGTAAAAGGAGGACCAGGAGTTAAAAAAATATGCGAACCTACTATAGAAGCAACTTCATCATATCCTAATTTTTTTAAAAATTTATACCCGAGTTCTGCATGATTACCCCCTTTTAAAATTGAGTATTGTTTTTTAATATCATGTAAAAGACCACCTGCTACTAAAAGAGGGAGATTAAGATTCTCTCCTGCTTTATTTAAAAAACAACCTATAAAAAGTGATACTAAAGCTACTTTTTCCGAGTGACAAACAATATTAGAAGGAACCTCTTCTTGTTGTAATAATTTATAACATTCATCAATATTAGGTATCATTTTACATAAATTTTAATATAATCAAAAAAAAAGGAGAAGAAAAGAGGACTCCATCTATACGATCAAGCATACCTCCGTGCCCAGGAATAAGACTCCCTGAATCTTTTACTCCTGTTATTCGTTTAAAAGATGACTCTAAAAGATCTCCTATAGTAGCTACAATAGCCAAACTAAAAGCTATAATAAGATTTGTAATAAAAGAAAATAAATAAAAATATTTATTTAATAAAATACTTATTGCTAAAGAAAAAAATAAACCGCCAAAAAATCCTTCTAATGTTTTTTTTGGAGAAATTTGTTTAAAAAACGGATGTTTACCAAGGATTTTTCCTGTAAAATATGCTCCTGTATCATTAGCAAACACAACTGTAAAAAAGTATATCAAATATAGTCTATTAAATTTATTTAAAATCTGAAATAAAGAAAAGAGTCCTATAAAAATATATAAAAATCCTAAAAATAAAGGAAAAAATTCATTTTTAAAAATCTCTTTTTCATAATTGAAAAGATAAAATAAAAAAGAAAAAAAGAAAAAAATGTAAACAATTGTAAAAAAATTTATTTTATAAAATATGGCTAAATAGAAAACAAAAATTAAAATAATTACTCTTGTCAAAAAGAAATTTATTGAGAATTTAAATATATTACACCATTCATAAAAACAAATAATTCCAACAAGAATAATTAAAATACTTAAAAATTTTATACTTCCTTTTAAAATAACCAGAAGTAAAAGAGGGTAAAGGATTAAACCAGAAATAATTCGTTTAAGATTCATAAACTTTGCCAAAGCGACGTTCTCTTTGTTGATAAGAATAAAGAGCTTTTAAATATTCTTGTTCTGTAAAATCTGGCCAGTAAACTGGAGTAAAGTAAAATTCTGTATATGCTAATTGATAAAGAAGAAAATTTGAAACTCTTATCTCACCACTTGTTCTTATTAAAAGATCAGGATCAGGCAAATCCGAAGTGTATAAAAATTTTTTGAATAAACTTTCATCAATATCCGATATATTTACATCCCCGTTTTTGACCCTTTCTGCAATAAGTTTTGTAGCTCTAATAATTTCAGATCTTCCACTATAATTTAAAGCTATACATAAAATAAGTTTATTACATTTAGATGTTTCTTTTTCTGCTTGCTTAATAACTTCGTATAAATCCCCTGGTAATTCCTCTTTATCCCCTATTATTCTTAATTGAATCCCATGCTTTTTCATTAATTCTAATTCATTTTTTAAATATTCTTTAAATAGATTGAAAAGAAAATTTACTTCATCTTTTGGACGAAGTCGATTTTCCTTAGAAAAAGAAAATAAGGTCAACACAGGAATTTCAAGTTCTCTTGTTTTTATAATAATTCTTTTTGCTATCTCAGCTCCTTTTTTATGTCCATAAATCCTTGGCAATCCTTTAGATTTAGCCCATCTCCCATTTCCATCCATTATGATTGCAACATGTTGAGGAAGTTTAGAAGGATCTAAATATATTTTAGAGGAATTTGACATAATAAAATTAGACTGTTAGTATTTCTTCTTCCTTTTCTTTAGCTGCTTCTTCTATCTTTTTTATGTATTCATCCGTAAGTTTCTGTACTTTCTTTTCAAGTTGTTTATATTCGTCTTCTGAAATTTCTTTATTTTTCTTTGCGGTTTTAAATTTATCAAGCAAATCTCTTCTTAAATTTCTTATAGCAATTCGTGCACCTTCAGTAAGTTTACCAACAAGTTTAACCAATTCTTTCCTTCTTTCTTCTGTTAAAGGAGGCATTACTAATCTAATTACTTTTCCATCGCTTGTAGGATTTATACCTAAATCCGACTTTTGAATTGCTTTTTCTATTTCTTTAAGTAAATTAGGATCCCATGGCTGAATAACAAGTACTTTTCCTTCTATTACATTTACAGTTGCAATTTGAGTAATACTCATTTTGGTACCATAGCAATCTACTTTAATTCCTTCCAGAAGAGCAACATTTGCCCTTGATGTTCTAATATGAGCAAGTTCTTCTTTAAATTTTTTTAATGTTTTTTCCATCTTTTTTTTAGTTTCCTCCATAGCTGAGTTCACCACTTTTTATCACCCCCCTTACAACCTTTAGCTTTTTATTAATGTACCTACTTTTTCTCCCATTACTGCTTTTAAAATATTTCCATAGTTAAGCATATTAAACACAAGAATAGGGAGGTTATAATCCTTAGCTAAGGAAAAAGCTGTAGCATCCATTATTTTAAGATTTTTTTGTAAAGCTTCTAAAAATGTGAGTTTATCAAATTTTTTTGCATGTGGATTTTTTAAAGGATCTTCTTCATAAACTCCATCTACTTTAGTAGCTTTAAAAAGAATTTCAGCTTTAAGCTCTAAAGCACGAAGTGTTGCAGCTGTATCTGTAGTAAAAAAGGGATTACCTGTGCCACAAGCTAAGATTATAATTCTTCCTTTTTCAAGATGTTTAATAGCCTTTTCTCTAATATATGGTTCTGCTACTTCTATAATTTCTAAAGCAGACATTACTCTGCACGGAACTTCTTTTCTTTCAAGAGCATCTTGAAAAGCAAGAGCATTTATTAATGTGGCAAGCATTCCCATATAATCTGCTCTTGCTCTATCCATTCCATGTTTCTCTCCGCTAACTCCTCTGAAAATATTCCCTCCACCTATAACTATAGCTACCTGAACCCCTAATCGATGTAATTCTTTTAATTCTTCAGCAATCTTTTCAATAACTTCATTATCTATCCCAAAAACTTTCTTTCCTAAAAGTGCTTCTCCAGATATTTTTAGAAGTATCCGTTTATATTTAGGACTATCCATTATTCTCCAATTTGAAATCTACAAAACCTTTTTATCACAATCTTTTCTCCTGTTTTAGCAATAAGTTCATTTAACAAATCCTGAATTGTAATTTCTGGATTTTTTATGAAATTTTGTTCCAATAACACATTTTCTTTATAAAATTTTTCAAGTTTACCCTCTATAATTTTGGGAATAATTTTTTCGGGTTTGCCAGCTTCTTTAAGTTGTTCTTCATAAATCTTTTTTTCTCTTTCCAAAATTTCTTGAGGCATTTGATCTCTACTAATACAAATAGGATTTGTAGCAGCAATTTGCATAGCTACATCATGAGCAAACTGTTGGAATTCATCTGTTCTTGCTACAAAATCGGTTTCACAATCAATTTCTACAAGAACACCTATCTTTTTATTACTGTGAATATAAGAAGTTATTACTCCTTCCGATGTTTCTCTATCTGCTCTTTTGGTTGCAATTGCAAGCCCTTTTTTTCTTAAAATATCTATTGCTTTTTCAATATCTCCTCCAGATTCTTCTAAAGCTTTCTTACAATCTGAAAAACCTGCAGCAGTTCTTTCTCTTAACTTTTTAATAAGATCTATACTGATTTTGGTCATCTGCCCCTCCTATTAAAATTTATTATTCTTTTTCAACTGATTTTCCCATTTCTTCAAGTTCAGCTTCTCTTTTTTCTTCTTCCAATACTTCCTTTAAAACCGCTTCTGCTTTTTCTTCTTCGCTTTTAGTTAATTCCTCTTCTACAGATTCTTCTTTATCTGTCATAGCTACTACTTTTTCTTTATAAATTTCTAACCCTTCAAGACATGCATCAGCAATTTTACTTGTAATAAGTTTTATTGCTCTGATAGCATCATCATTCCCAGGAATTATGTAATCAATAAGATCTGGATCACAATTGGTATCTACTATAGCAACAATTGGAATACCAAGCTTTCTTGCTTCTTTTACTGCTATTTCCTCACGAACAGGATCTACTATATATAAAGCCTGAGGAAGAGACTCCATATCTTTAATTCCTGCAAGGTTTCTTTCTAATTTATTTTTAAGACGCTCTAATTTTAATCTTTCTTTTTTAGGAAATCTTTCGATTGTTCCATCTTCAAACCACGATTCAATTCTTTTTAATTTTTCAACACTTTGTCTAATGGTTCTAAAATTTGTGAGAGTTCCACCTAACCACCGATGATTCACATAAAACATTCCGCATCTTTGAGCCTCTTCTTTAATAGTTTCCTGGGCTTGTTTTTTAGTACCTACAAATAAAATTTTACCTCCCTGGGCTACAAGATTAACTACAAATTCATAAGCAATTTCAAAATATTTAATTGTTTGTTGTAAATCGATAATATGGATTCCATTCCTTTCTCCAAAAATAAAAGGTTTCATTTTTGGATTCCATCTTCGAGTTTGGTGACCAAAATGAACACCTGCTTCTAAAAGCTGTTTCATGGTAATGTGACTCATTTAATCTACCTCCTTTGGGGTTAATCCTTCCGTCTAAGGTGGACTTAAACCAAGCACCTCTGTAAACCAGAGGCACCCCAATCCTTAGACGTGCTTTTTGCTCACAATATTAAAACATCTTTTTATTTTTTTTCAAGAACTTAAAAATAATTATTCCTCCCTTGACAAAGATTTAGTATTTATTAGTTTATTCAAATATGAATTTTTTAAATTCTAAATATAATATACTTTGTAAATTATGCAAAAGTGAAAAAGCTATAGTTGAAGTTCCTTCTCAAAAAATAAAATTATGCAAAAACTGTTACAATCAGTTTTTTGAAAATAGGGTAAAAAAGTGTATAGAAAAGTATAAAATGTTTCATCCTGATAATAAAATCGGTATATTTCTTTCAGGTGGTAAAGATAGTGCTACTTTATTAGCTGTATTAAAAAAACTTTACCCGAATATAAATATTCAAGGAATTTATATAAATTTAGGAATAAGATATTATTCTGATATAACAGAAAATACTGTAAAAGAACTCTGTAAAAAAGTAAATGTTCCTTTATATGTATATTCTCTTTATGAAAAAGAAGGGTATAGAATTGATGATTTTATTTTTACTCGTTTTAAACATAAAATATGCTCTGCATGTGGAGCTATTAAACGATATCTTTTTTCTAAAATCGCGAAAGAATTAAACCTTGATGTTATTGCTACAGGGCATCATTTAGATGATATAGTTTCTACTATGTTATCTCTTTTCTTTCAAGGAGATTTTGATTCTATTATCAGATTATCTCCTGTATTGCCTCCTATTTATCCTGGACAAGTTAAAAAAGTAAAACCTCTTTATACTACACCTGAAAAAGAAATACTTTATTATTCATTAATAAATGAACTCCCAGTAGAAAAATCCACATGTCCTCATAAAGATTATTCTTCCAGCGAAAAATATAAAAAGATTCTGGATGAACTTGAAAAAGAAAATCGCCAAATTAAATATCAACTACTTTCAGTATTCTCTAAAAAATTAATACCTTTAATAAAAAGAACCCAAAAAAAAGAAGAAATCTTAGAAATTAAAAAATGTATTAAATGTGGAGAAATTACTTCCTCTCCTGATCAAATATGCAGTAGATGTAAAAGAATTGAATTATTAAATCAAATAACCGATAAAACTTTAGAATTATCTTCTGAGGAATTTTTAGACCTTATTAAATCTCTTGAGCCTGATGAATGGGTAATTTTTGATATAAGAAATAAAGATGAATATGAAAAAAGAAGTTTTAATAATGCAAAATGGATTTCACCTGAAATTTTAGATAAATCAAATCGAAAAATTTATAAAACTTTTAAACCTTTTAAAACCAAGAGGATTTTTATTTACGGAGAATCTGAAAAATTAAGTTATTTATTGGTTCTTAAGCTAAGAAAACTGGGTTTTAGAGCTTTTAATATAAAACACCCTGAGCATTTATTACAAAAAAATAACTTTGTTTCAGAAAAATAATCAAATTTCAATATTTTTTCTTTCTTTTTTTAATTTTTTGAATTAAAATTAAAATTATATACAAATAAAATTTTTAAGGGGTATTTATGATAAGAATAACTTTACAAAGAGATTTACAAATTTTAAAAAACCTTATTTTAGATATGGCAAAAATTGTAGATGAAATGATTAATACTTCCATTCTTGCAATTGAGAAACTGGATGTAGAATTAGCCAAAAAAGTTATTAACTACGATGATCAAGTTGATTATTATGAAAATACTATTTCTCAAACTGCTTTAGAGATTATAGCATTACAACAACCAGTAGCAAAAGATTTAAGATTTGTAATCACTGCAATAGATATTGCAAGAAATTTAGAAAGAGGAGCTGATCAATCTGTAAATATAGCTTTCAGAGTATTGGAATTGCATGAAAATAAAGATTACGCTATACCAAGATGTGAGGTCCCAATTTTAAAAATGGCTAACGAGGCTTTATATATGCTTCGCTCTGCTATTAATGCTTTTGTAACAGAAGATACACGACTTGCGAGATCTGTAATAGGGTACGATGATGTAGTAGATAAATATCAGAAAGATAATATAAAGAAAATAAAAGAATGTATGAAGCAAAATCCTGAGCTTGTGGATACAGGGATTGATTATGTAATAATTGTTCAGAACTTAGAAAGAGTAGCTGATCTTGCAACCAATATTGCAGAAGGCGTAATTTTTACTATAGAAGGGAAAATTGTAAAATTAGAAAGTAAAAAAGTAGAAAAGACAAGAGAAGAGATATTTAAAGATATACCAGTATTTGAATTACTTAAAAAGCATGCTCATTTAGTTTTGGAATGCATGGAAAGAATTCCGCTTTCCCTGGAAGCTTATTATAAAGGTGATTTTACAAGACTTGAAGAAATATGTAAAGATATTATAGAAATAGAAAGAGAAGCAGATAAACTTAAAAGAAATATAAGGGGGCATCTACCAAAAGGAATAATTCTCCCGGTGGAACGTTTTGAATTATTTCTTTATTTAAAAGAACAGGATGCTATCGCTGATGTTGCTGAAGAGATATTAAACTGGCTTTCTTTTAAACATATTCCCCTTCCAGAAAGTATTTACAAAAAATCAGAAAATCTTCTTACCCAAAGTATAGAGGCTATAAAACATTTGGAAGATATGATTTTATATTCTGCTGACTTTCTTACTTATAGAAATGAAGAAAGTAGAAACAGAGTTAAAGAAATTGTGAGAAATATTAGATATGCTCAATATTTAGCTGAGGCAAAAGGAAATGAAATAAAAAAAGAAATTTTTGCTAATACTAACGAACCAATTTTACTTTTTTATATGTTAAAATTAATAGATTTAATATTAGGAATCTCTCATCATGCTGAAAATACTGCAGATTTAATGCGTGCTATGATAGCAAAATAAACTTAATGAATTAATTTTCCTATTCTATTAAATCGTATTCTAAAATGTTTAGAATCCCATGAGAAATATATAATCATTGCCCTGCCTTTAATATTTTTTATAGGTACAAATCCCCAGAACCGGCTATCACAACTTTGGTCTCTATTATCACCTAATACAAATACATATCCAGAAGGAACTTTTACTGGTCCATAATTATCTCTTGGACTTATACTTCGTGGATAAATATGAGGATCTGTAAACCTTACATAAGGCTCTTTAAGCGGTTTACCATTTACATATACTTTTTTGTCAATTATTTCTATTGTATCACCAGGAAGACCTATAACCCTTTTAATAAAATCTAATTTAGGATTTACAGGATAACTAAAAACTATTACTTCTTGTCTTTTTGGAATTCTTCTAAAATAGATAAAATCATTTTTAAATGGAGTCCTTATTCCATAAGCAAGTTTATTAACTAAAAGATAATCTCCTATTAAAAGGGTTGGCTCCATAGAACCTGAAGGAATTTTATAAGCCTGAACTATAAAAGTTCTGATAAACAAAGCGAGAATTAAAGCTATAAGAATACTTTTAATCCATTCAAAAAGTTTACTTTTCTCAGTGTCTTTCGCTCCCACCTTCATTACCTCCTGAAATCAAAGTTTTAAAACCGCTAAAAATGCTTCTTGAGGTATTTCCACATGCCCAATAGCCTTTAATCTTTTCTTACCTTCTTTTTGTTTTTCCAATAATTTCTTCTTTCTTGTTACATCTCCTCCATAACATTTAGCAAGTACATCTTTTCTTAATGGTGGAATTCTTTCTCTTGCAATTACTTTACTACCTATAGCAGCTTGTATCACAACCTCAAAAAGTTGTCTTGGAATAACTTCTTTTAATTTAGAAACCAATTCTCTTCCTCTATAATAAGCTTTTTCCCTATGAACTATAAGGGATAAGGCATCTACAGGATGTTTATTAATGAGAATATCCATTTTAACTAAATTTCCGGGTTTATATCCTATAAATTGATAATCCAAAGAGGCATATCCTCTGGAATAGCTTTTTAATTTATCATAAAAATCAAGTACTATTTCACTAAAAGGAATTTCATAAACAAGAACACATCTGTCTGGTGTTAAAAATTTTATTTCTTTTTGTTCCCCTCTTTTTTCTTCACATAATCTTATAAGTGAGCCTATATATTCTTTGGGGGTGTAAATTTCTGCTCTTATATAAGGTTCTTTAACCTCTTCTATAAGCCCTGGATCTGGCCATTCAGCAGGATTTTCTATTTCTATTTCTTTTCCATTTTTTAATTTGATTCTATATCTAACTGATGGAGCAGTAGAAATTAAATTTAATTTAAATTCCCTTTCCAATCTTTCTTGAACTATTTCCATGTGGAGTAATCCCTGAAATCCACATCTAAAACCAAAACCTAATGCTGCCGAGGTTTCCATTTCATAAGAAAATGCAGGATCATTAAGCCATAATTTTTCTATAGCATCTTTTAAATCTTCAAAATCATCACTATTTACAGGAAAAATCCCTGCAAATACTACAGGTTTTGTTTCCTTAAAACCTGGAAGTGGTTTAACTTCTGCACGAGCTTCTGTAATAGTATCTCCTATTTTCGCCTCTCTAACTTCCTTTATGCCAGCAGCAATAAATCCAACTTCCCCAGCGAATAAAGCATCTAAGGTAGTTGCTTCAGGAGCAAAAACTCCTACTTTAGTAATTTCATAAGTTTTACCTGTAGAAAGAAATTTAATCTTCTGACCAGGGTAAAGCTTTCCATCAACTACTCTTACAAGAACAATTACTCCTAAATAAGGATCATACCAAGAATCAAATACAAGAGCTCTTAAAGGATTTTCTCTTTTTCCTTTTGGTGAAGGTATTTTATTTATAATAGCTTCTAATACATCTTTTATTCCTATACCCAGTTTAGCACTTACTAAAAGTGCATCCTTTGCAGGGAGTCCAATAATTTCTTCTATTTCTTTTTTAGTCTTTTCTATATCTGCCTGAGGTAAATCTATTTTGTTAATTACAGGGATTATTTCAAGATCATTTTCTATTGCCAGATATACATTAGCTATGGTTTGAGCCTCAACCCCTTGAGATGCATCCACCACTAATAAAGCTCCTTCACAAGCAGAGAGAGCTCTTGAAACCTCGTAAGTAAAATCCACATGCCCTGGAGTATCAATCAAATTTAGCTGATATACTTCTCCATTATCTCTTTGATAATAAAGTCTTACTGCTTGTGCTTTAATAGTAATTCCTCTTTCTCTTTCAAGATCCAGTTTATCTAAGTACTGATCTCTCATTTCTCTTGCAGAAACAGTACCAGTATATTCCAATAGACGGTCTGCAAGCGTAGATTTTCCATGATCTATGTGGGCAATAATACTAAAATTTCTTATTTTTTCCTGTGGTATCGCCTTTATCATGACAATTTAAAAAATAACAAAAGAATATCAAAAAACAAGTTATTTATTCTCCTATTTTTGTAAGCTTTCCCTGTTTTTTAGCGGAATTAAATGCCCATATAAAACTTGCTATACCCAGAAAGAAATAGAGTATGTTTAAAATATAAGATTTGATAAGATATGTATGATTTATGCTTCCTTTAAGGAGAATTTCTCTCATAGATTCAAAAATATAGGAAGTAGGAACAAAATAAGCTATTTTTTGACAAAATCCTGGTAATACTTCAACAGGATAAAATACTGCGGAGAAAGGCAAAAATAAAAGTGCCAGTGCCCAGGCAAGAATCTCTGCTTCCTGTCCAAAAATTAATACAAAAGCCATTGTGAGAAGTCCTATAGTCCATGCAAAAATTATTAATCCCATGGTTAAAAAGAAAAAATTAATCCCTTGAATTAAAAAATTAAAATCAAAAGCTAAGGATGCCAGAATTACCATTAAAATAGTGGCTATTATTGCTTTAATCAAACTGAAAATAAAAAGTCCTGCGAGATATTCAGATAAGGTTAAAGGAGAAACAAATAAATGAATAAGATTTCTCGCCCATACATCTTCTAAAAATCCTACAGCAAGTCCTTGTTGAGCTCTAATTAAAATATTCCAGAAAATTAAAGCTCCTAAGAAATGAAAAACCCATGTAGGTTCATTTTTAGCAAGGTCTTTTTGAAGATAAATAGTAATAAATCCCCATAGAAGCAAATCCACAGTTGGCCAGTAAATAAGATCTATCCATCTACTGATACTATGTTTTAAAAGATAAAAATGCCTAAGAATTATTCCGAATATGCGTTTTATATTCATATCTATTTAGAAAATAATTTAAAATATAAATCTTCGAGAGAAGAAACTTTGAATTTTATAAATAAATCTGATATATTTCCATAAGCCAAAGATTCTCCATTTTTTATTAAAAGAACTTTATTTATTATTTTTTCTAATTCACCAAGCTGATGAGAAGTAAGCACAATACTTAAATTTGATTCTTTTGAATATCTCTTAAGTAAATCTCTCATATATTTTACATATTCAGGATCTAAACCAGCTGTAGGTTCATCTAAAAATAAGATTTTGGGATCATTTAAAAACGCTCTTGCAAGATTCAGCCTCATCATTTCACCAGAAGAAAGTGAGCGAGTTAATACTTTTCTTTTATCTGCAAGCTTAAATATATTTAAAAGCTCATTTATTTTTTTATTTATATTTTTGACATTATATAAATGAGCAAAAACTTTAAGATTTTCTTCTACTGTTAAAGAATAGGGGAGACTTACATATTGAGAAGCAAAATTTACTTGAGAAAGAATTTCTACTTTATTTTTTGAAAATTCCTTAGAAAAATAAAATATTTTACCTGATGTTGGAGTAACTATGCCTAAGAGAATATATAATAATGTGCTTTTTCCTGCTCCATTAGGACCAATTATTCCTAAAATATCCCCTGGATAGATTTCAAAAGAAATATTTTTTAAAACTTCCTTTTTACCGTATTTTTTAAACAAAGATACTACTTTTAAATTAGATTCCATTAAAAATCAAGAACTTAAAAAAGAAAATTCAGAAACTATTTTAAGAAATTTTTGCTTTTTCTAAACGAGCCAAAGCCTCTTCTAAACTCATTATTCCTTTTGCTACTGCATAGGCGACATAAGAATATACTCTTGGATCATAACCCTCAGGTCTTGGGAAAAGACCTTTGGCACGAAGTTTAGCTAATTTAGCCCTTCTTCTCCTTCTTCTTTCTATTTCTCTTTCTCTTTCCCTTTTCTTATGTCTCGCCATCTGTTTTTATATTCCCCCTTTCCAAGAAGTTTCTAAAAATATAAAGGTTTTTAGTTATTTGTCAAGCTGTTTAAAATCTATCTTTTTATAAAATAATCTATGTCCTCTTTAATAAAAATTTTTTTTCTATTTGAAACTTGATATTAACTTTTTTAAAATATCTTTAGATTATGAAAAAAATAATAAACAACCGCTTACAGAGAAATAAAATTATTATTTTTGATATAGGAAATGTAATACTTTCTTTTAATAATATGTTAATTTGTGAAAAATTGTCAAAATTATCAAATCTTTCGAGTTTAAAAATTCATAAGCTGATATTTGAAAGTGATTTAATAAATTTATTAAACGAAGGAAAAATATCTCCAGGAGAATTTTTTGAGGAAATTAAAAAATTATTAAAAATAAATATTACGTTTTATAAATTTTATAAAATTTGGACAGAAGAAGTATTTAAAGAAAATGTAGAAATTTCACAATTAATAAACTACTTAAGAATAAAAAAGTATAAATTATGTATTTTGTCAAATATTAATGAATTACATTTTCAATATATAAGTCATAAATTTAATATAATTAATAAATTTGATGAATACTTTCTTTCTTATAAAATCGGTTATCAGAAACCTAACTTAAAAATTTTTCAAAAAATATTAAAAAAATTTAATTTGCCTCCAGATAATTATATTTATATAGACGATATAGAAGAATATATAAATGTTGCTAAATCCCTCGGTATCAAAGGAATAGTTTTTAAATCCGCAACTCAATTAAGAGATATGTTTTTAAAATTTGGTATTATATAAATTTTTTAGCTTTTCAAGAAGATAACTTTCTAATCCTTTTACTTCTATGGAAAAATCTAAATAATAGAGGTTTGAATAGGAGGGAAACTTAACACCATCTTTTAAAGTAGTAATATAGGTTTCATTATTTTTTATTTTAAAATTTTTATATTCATAATGGTCGGGAAATGAAAGAAATTTTTTTATTTTTATACCAAGTTTTTTAAGACTAAAAATAAACTGCTGGTTATCTCCTAAACCACAAAAAGCTATAAATTCTTTATCTTTTACTTCTTCTGAAACTTCTTTAAATTCTGCATTTAGAATTTTCCAGTTTTTTCTAAACAATTTAAAAACAGGTTTGTTTTTATAAGAAAAATCAAAAGGTTTACAGTCCTGATAAGTAAGTATTAATGCATCTGCTCTTTCAAGTGCCTCAAAAGGTTCTCTTAGTCTACCAAAAGGCAAAATTTTTTCTTTCAGATCCTCTTTTTTTAAAAGCACAAGATCAATATTTCTTTTTATTTTTCTATGTTGAAATCCATCATCAAGTAATATCAAATTAGCTTTTAATTCTTCTACAGCAAATTTCCCTGCCCTGTATCTATTTTCATCAACTACTATACTTAAATTAAGTCCTTTTTTTTCAAATATTTTTCCTAAGAAATATGGCTCATCTCCGCTATTTTCTAAATTTTCAAGTAATTTCCCTTTATGATAAATTACCTTTAAACCTTTACTTTTCCTTTTATATCCTCTTGATATTACCGCTATATTAAATTGATGAGAAAATTTTTCACATAAATATCTGATTAATGAGGTCTTCCCACTTCCACCTACAGAAATATTTCCTACAGAAATTACAGGTACAGGCAATTTATAACTTTTAAAAATTTCTTTATCATAAAAAGAATTTCTAATTTTTATTGCCCAATAATATGGGTTTATAAAATTTAACATTTTTGTTTAAGTGCTTTAGTAATAGCTTTGATATTTAAATTACTCTCATATCCAAGATCTTTAATCATAAGAGCATCATTTAATAAATTGCGCCCTTTTGTTGTAAGGTAATCTCCTACCATAAGAGCATTTGCAGGAAATAAAGCAAAGGCTTGGAGATCTCTTAAGTTATATTCTCTTCCACCACATATTCGTATAGCTTTATCTGGTAAAAGCAAGCGAAGCACAATAAGAATTCTCAGGCATTTTTGAGGTGTTAAATAATTTGCTTTTTCAAGAGGCGTGCCTGGAATAGGATGAAGAAAATTTACAGGGATGGAATCTGGAGAAATTTCTTTTAGTGTTTGAGCAAATTCTATAATATGCTTTGATTTTTCACCCAGACCAAAAATCCCGCCACAGCATAAAGAAAGTTCGATTTCTTTGACATTCATAGCTGTTTTATATCTGCTTTCCCATTTTTGTTTTGTGCAAATTTTCTTGTAAAAAGAGCGAGCTGTTTCTAAATTATGATGGTAGCGAGAAAGTCCTGCATTTTTTAAAGCCTTAAGTGAATCTTTATCAAGCTGACCAAGTGATGCACATAGCTTTATTTCAGAATAAAGAGATCGGGCTTTTTCAATTACTTTTAAGATATTTTTAAATTCTTCTTTTGTTGGTCTTATTCCACTTGTAACAATACTAAACCGATCAATTCCAAATTCATAAGCCTTAGCTATTCGGGAAAGAAGCTCTTTTTCTGAAAGGAGTGGATAGGTTTTTATATTAGTATTCCAGAAACTTGATTGAGCACAAAATTTACAATCTGAGGGACAAAGTCCGCTTTTAGCATTTACAATTGCACATGTTTCAATTTTTTTTCCAAAAACAGATTCTTTTATTTTTTTTGCTTCATTAAGTAATAATAATATTTCTTCTCCACCTTCAAGAATTTCTATATATCTTTCCTTATTCATAATTTTAAACTTGTTATTTATAATTTCCGGGTATATTACATCACAAAATAAGAATTTCCAACTTAAAAAATTAGGAATTCTTATGAAAAATAACTTTCGGATAACCTTGACAAATATAACTTTTAAGGTTATTTTTAATTAAAAAGAAACTTATTAAAAATTATAAAATTTAAAAGTTTCTTTAAAGAAAAATCGGAAATCAATTAGTTGAATAATATCTTTGATCTTTTTCTTAAATGTTTTTAAATATATTAAAATATTGAAAGATTTATAGTCTAAATGTTGTTCTTTAATTATGCAAATCTTTAGGTTCTTTCTGAAAATTATCAAAAAATTCTAATATAAAAGAGGTTATTAAATATGGAAAAAGTGCAAGAAGAAAAAGCTTTAGAGTACGAGGAAATTACATCACCTGTTTATTTGTCTGAATTAAGAAGAAAAAGTTTAAATGAGCTTTATTCTCTTGGTCAACAACTTGGGATAGAAAATATTTATAATTTTTACAAAAAGTCTGATGTAATATACCAGATTATAAGTAATCTTATTAATAGAGGTATAGAAATTATTGTAGAAGGAGTGCTTGAGGTTCTTCCTGAGGGTTTTGGATTTTTAAGATTTAACGATTATAACTATTTGCCAAGTTCTGAAGATATTTATGTATCCCCACCCCAAATAAGAAAATTTGGCTTAAAAACAGGAGATACTATTTTAGGATATATTCGTCAGCCAAAAGAAGGGGAAAAATATTTTGCATTAGCTAAAATTGAAAAAATAAATTATTTACCTCCGGAAATTGTACGAGCAAGAACCCCTTTTGATCATCTTACTCCTATTCATCCAAATAAATGGATTCGTTTGGAAACTACACCTGAAAATTATTCTACAAGAATTATAGATTTATTTGTGCCCATTGGGAAAGGACAAAGAGGATTGATTGTTGCCCCTCCACGAACTGGTAAAACTGTATTACTTCAAAATATTGCTAATGGAATAGTACATAATTATCCTGACATTCATCTCATTATTCTTTTAATAGATGAAAGACCTGAAGAAGTAACAGAAATGAGAAGAATTGTTCCAAAAGCAGAAATTGTAAGTTCCACCTTTGATGAGCCCCCTCAAAAACACACTCAGGTAGCAGAAATTGTAATAGAAAGAGCAAAGAGATTAGTAGAATGTAAATACGATGTGGTAATTCTTCTTGATAGTTTAACTCGTTTAACCAGAGCTTATAATACAGTTGTTCCTTCAAGTGGTAAATTACTTTCTGGTGGTATAGATGCAAATGCTTTACACAAACCTAAAAGATTCTTTGGAGCAGCGCGTAACATTGAAGAAGGTGGAAGCTTAACTATTATTGCTACCTGTCTTATTGATACAGGAAGTAGAATGGATGAAGTGATTTTTGAAGAATTTAAAGGTACTGGTAATCTGGAAATTGTTTTAGATAGAAGACTTGCAGATAGAAGAATATGGCCAGCTATTGATATCCATTTGAGCGGTACAAGAAAAGAAGAACTTCTTTTACCTCCTGATATATTGCATAAAGTATGGCTGTTAAGAAAGGTCCTTTCTCCTTTAAATCCTGTAGAATGTATGGAATTTCTGCTTGAAAAAATGAAAGATACTAAAAGTAATGAAGAATTCTTAAGTATAATGAACCAATAAAAAATTTTTAAATGTCAAGATTTGGTTTATTTATAGAAGTTGAATGTAAGCTCTGTGGTAAAAAATCTAAAGTTATATCTGAAATCTTAAAAGTATGTGCAGATTGTATTAAAACCAGATTTAATGAAGCTCTTCCTTTTATAAAAAGAGCCCATCAAATTGCAAGATCTCGATATAATTTGCCACCCGAACCTCCAAAAAGTTCTGAAGGTTTAAAATGCGTCATCTGTGCAAATAAATGCAAGATTGGAGAAGGAGAAACCGGGTATTGTGGACTAAGAAAAAATCAAGGTAATAAACTTGTGTCTGAGGTTTCTGCAAATACTGCTCTTATGTATGCTTATTATGATCCTCATATTACTAATTGCTGCGCATCCTGGTTTTGTCCAGGAGGTACTGGAGCAGGATATCCTAAATATGCAGTAAAACCAGGACCAGAAAAAGGTTATGCAAATTACGCTGTATTCTTTTATGGATGTAATTTTGACTGTCTTTTTTGTCAAAATCCGTCTCATAAATTAATTTCTCAAGCTTCAAAAATTAGTGTAGAAGAATTTGTAAGTTATATTTTAAATAATGAATATTATACTTGTATATGTTATTTTGGAGGCTCACCAGAACCACATCTTCCTTTTGTAATAAATGCCTCAAAAAAAATTTTAAAAGAAAAACCTAAGGATAGAATTATAAGAATATGTTTTGAATGGAATGGATGCGGGAATCCTAAACTTGTGAAAGAAGTTGCTGAAATAGCTTTAGTTAGCGGTGGAATAATAAAATTTGATTTAAAATGCTTTTCAGAAGAATTAAGTTATGCCTTAAGTGGTGTATCTAATAAAATGGCTTATAAAAATTTTGAAATGATAGCAAAGGAATTTTTTCCAAAAAGACCAGAGTTGCCTGTATTAACTGCAACAACCTTACTTGTTCCAGGGTATGTGACAGTAGATGAAGTAGAAAAAATAGTAAAATTTATTGCAAGCTTAAATCCTGAAATTCCTTATTCTCTTTTAGTATTTCATCCTGATCATTTTATGAATGATATGCCAATTACTCCCAAAACTCAAGTTGAAGAATGTTTTCGAATTGCTAAAAGTTATTTAAAAAATGTTCATGTAGGAAATCTTCATTTATTAAATTATGCAGATATGTTCTAATGTTCCAATGTTGTATAAGGTTTTTCTTTTTCGGCTTTTTCTCCTAATTTCACCAATTCCCAGATATCCAGGGTCGGAGTTTCTTTAAATAAGGAATCAGGATCATCAAGAAGTAATGCATTCTTTAAAACTTCATCCATATTCTCTACTTGAATTATTTCTAAATTCTTTAATATTTTAGGATTTATTTCTTTAAGATCTTTTTCATTATCCTTAGGTATAATTACAGTTTTAATCCCGCCTCTAACAGCAGCAAGAAGTTTTTCTTTTAAACCACCTATACGAAGAACTCTTCCTCTAAGGGTAATTTCTCCTGTCATAGCAACTGTATTTTTTACGGGGATTTTCAAAAGTGCAGAAGCAATAGCTGTAGCAATAGTAATTCCTGCACTTGGTCCATCCTTTGGAATAGCCCCTTCTGGAACATGCACATGGATATCTATTTTTTTGTAAAAATCAATAGGTAAACCAAGCTGTAATGCTCTTGATCTTACATAACTCATTGCTGCCTGAACAGATTCCTGCATTACCTCACCTAATTTACCAGTAATTTGCAGATTACCCTTTCCAGGCATAATTACAGCTTCAATTTGTAAAAGCTCTCCTCCATTTTCTGTCCAAGCAAGCCCTGTAGCTATTCCAACAAGTGGTTTTTCTTCTGCCATTCCATAAGTGTATTTTGGAACCCCAAGAAATTTTTCTAATTTAGAAACAGTAATTCTAAATGGTTTAAATCTCTTCGGATCTTTTGCAACTTCCTTAGCTATTTTTCTACAAATATTAGCAAGTTCTCTTTCTAAATTTCTAACACCAGCTTCACGAGTATATTTTCTTATTATCTCTAAAATCGCTTTATCACTTATAGGGACCATTTCTTTAGAAAGTCCATGAGCTTCGAGTTGTCTTGGTAAAAGATAGTTTTTAGCAATTTCTAACTTTTCTTCTTCAGTATATCCAGGAAGTTCTATAATCTCCATTCTATCAAGAAGTGGAGCAGGAATAGTATATAAAGTATTAGCTGTTGTAATAAATAATACTTTAGAAAGATCATACTCCACTTCTAAATAATGATCCTGAAACGCATGATTTTGCTCCGGATCAAGAACTTCTAAAAGTGCTGCTGCTGGATCTCCTCTGAAATCTATACCTATTTTATCTACCTCATCTAAACAAAAAACAGGATTAATTGTCCCGGCTTTTCTCATACCCTGGATGATTTTTCCTGGTAAAGCACCTACATAAGTTCTTCTATGTCCTCTAATTTCAGCTTCATCTCTTACTCCACCAAGAGAAATTCTTACAAATTTCCTTCCTATGGCTTCTGCAATAGATTTAGCCAAAGAAGTTTTTCCTGCTCCAGGAGGACCAACAAAGCAAAGAATAGGACCTTTTATCTTATTAGTAAGTTTCTGTACTGCAAGATGCTCTATAATTCTCTGCTTGGGTTTTTCTAATCCATAATGATGTTTATTAAGGATTTCTTCTACTTTTTCTAAATCAATATTATCTTTGGTTTTTTCATACCAAGGAAGACTTAAAATCCAATCTATATAATTTCTTACAACTGTAGCCTCAGCTGACATTGGAGACATGAGAGAAAGTTTCTTGAATTCCTTTCTAACAATAGAAGCTACGTATTTAGGAAGTTTTTTCTTTTTTATTCTTTTTTCAAGCTCTGCAAGATCACTTCTTCCATCTTCTCTTTCACCCAATTCTTTTTGAATAGCTTTCATCTGCTCATGAAGATAATAATCTCTCTGAGTTTTTTCCATCTGTTTTTTAACTCTTTCACGGATACGAGCTTCTGTTTTAATAATTTCTATTTCACCTCTTAAATAATTAAGAAGAAATTCTAAACGCTTTTTAGCACTTATAGTCTCAAGAAGTCTCTGCTTTTGCTCTAATTTAAGATTCAAAACAGCTGCCAGTCTATCTGAAAATTCTGCTGGATCTTCAATTGAAAATAGATTGTTAATTACCTCAAGATTAAGCTTCTTGTTATAATGAGCATATTCGTCCAAAGACTCTTTACATAATTTTAATAAAGCTACAGTTTCTACATCTGCTTCTACAATTTCGGTCTTTGGTTCTACTTCAACCTGGAAAAATTCAGGATTAGGAAGAAATTTTATAATTTTCCCACGACTAACACCTTCTACAAGTACTTTTAAAGTGCCATCAGGAAGTTTTAAAAGCTGAATAATCTTACAAATTGTTCCAATTTTATATATATCTTCTTCCTTAGGATTATCTATTTTCGCATCTTTCTGAGCGGAAAGAAATATGGTTTTATCACTTCCATAAGCTTTTTCTATAGCAAGAATACTTTTAAGCCTTCCAATAAATAGAGGAACAGCAGTATTTGGAAATACTACTATTTCTCTTAATGGTAACAAAGGTAAAATTTTAATGTCTTCGTTTTTAAAATTAAACATGTTTTTATTTACCCCTCCTTTATTTTCTTTGTTGAATTAAAAATTAAGATTGGTCTTTCTTTTTTCAAGACCACTTCCTCAGTTATTACACATTCTTTAACATCTGGTATGGATGGAATTTCATACATAATATCCACCATTATCTCTTCTATAATTGACCTTAAACCACGAGCTCCTGTTTTTCTTTTTACTGCTTCTTCAGCAATAGCTCTTAAAGCATTTTCTGTAAATTTTAGTTCAACTCCTTCCATCTCCATCAGTTTTTGATATTGTTTAACTATTGAATTTTTCGGTTCAACAAGTATTTTTACAAGATCATCTACTGTAAGTTCATCTAAGGTTGCAACAACTGGTAATCTTCCTACAAATTCAGGTATAAATCCATATTTAATTAAATCTTCTGGCTGAACTTTTGAAAGAATTTCTCCTAAGGTTAAATCCTTTACACTTTTTATCTGAGCACCAAATCCTATTGAGCCTTTACCAAGTCTTCTTTTTATAATTTCTTCAAGTCCAACAAAAGCACCACCGCAAATAAAAAGTATATTACTTGTATCCATTTTAATGTATTCCTGCTGAGGATGTTTTCTGCCTCCTTTAGGAGGGATATTAGCAATCGTTCCTTCAAGAATTTTAAGAAGTGCCTGTTGAACTCCTTCACCAGAAACATCTCTTGTAAGGGAAGGACCTTCTGTCTTTTTTGCAATTTTATCTATTTCATCTATATATACAATTCCCTTTTGAGCAAGCTCTAAGTCAAAGTTTACTGATTGTAAAAGATATAAAAGTATATTTTCTACATCTTCCCCAACATAACCTGCTTCTGTAAGAGGTGTCGCATCCGCTATAGTAAAAGGCACTTTTAAAAACTTAGCTAAGGTCTGTGCTAAAAGTGTCTTACCACAACCTGTAGGTCCAATAAGTAAAATATTTGTTTTTTGGAGTTCTACATTTTTCAATTTACCTTTATTGAATTTTTCGTATTCTATTCTCTTATAATGATTATATACTGCTACAGATAAGATTTTTTTGGCTCTTTCTTGTCCTATTACATATTGGTCAAGATAAGCTTTAATTTCCGCAGGTTTTGGAATATCTGAAATTCCTTCTATATCTGTCCATTTTTCATATTCTTCTTCCAAAATCTGATTACATAATTCCACACAGTCATTACAAATATATGCTGAAGAACCAGCTATAAGTTTTTTAACTTCACTTTGAGAACGTCCACAAAATGAACATCTGGGCTCTTCTTCCCTTCTTCTCATAACTTTTACCTTTTTGTTAATATTTTATCTATTATTCCATATTCTAAAGCTTCTTCAGCTGACATATAAAAATCTCTTTCTGTATCTTTTTTTATTTTTTCCTTAGGTTGCCCAGTATGAAAGGATAAAATCTCATTTAAAGTATCTCTTAAACGTAAAATTTCCTTAGCTTGTATTTCTACATCTGTAGCCTGCCCCTGAAAAGCTCCTATAGGCTGATGAAGCATTATTCTGGAATGGGAAAGCGCATATCTTTTCCCCTTAGTACCTGCTGCAAGAAGCACAGCAGCCATGCTTGCTGCCTGTCCTACACAAATAGTACATACATCTGGTTTTATATATTGCATTGTATCATAAATTGCCAAACCCGCTGTTACTAATCCACCAGAAGAATTTATATAAAGCATTATATCTTTATCAGGATCCTGTGCTTCTAAAAATAAAAGTTGGGCTATAACCAAGTTAGCTAATTCTTCATCAATTGTAGTTCCTATAAAAACTATTCTTTCTTTTAAAAGACGTGAATATATATCATAAGCCCTTTCAGTTCTTCCAGTTTGTTCAATTACTATAGGAATGTAATATCCCATCTTATTTAATTCTCCTTTTCTATAATTTTAGCATTTTCTTCAAGAAATTTTAAAACTTTTGCTGCAAGTTTTTTGGGTAAAATATTGAAATATACTATTGCTTTTGCTTTATCTTCAGATACTTTTAAATTTTTAGATATAACTTTTATTTCTTTTTCTATCTCTTCCGAAGGAATCTCTATATTTTCAAGCTCTGCTATTTTTTCCAGTAATAATTCCTCTTTAGCCTGTTTTTCAGCTACAGGTTTTAATCTTTCCATAAGTTTATCCATAGAGAGATTTAATTTCTCAAAACTTAATCCGTCTTTTTCCAAGGATTCTTTTACACGATCCAAAAGTTGCATAAGTTTAAGATCTACATATCTGGTAGGAACCTTAAAATCCGTTTTTTCGAGAATTTTTTCAAGTAATTTTTCCCTCATTTTACTTTGATTACTTATCTTCTTTTCCTCAAGTAACCTCTTTTTTACTCTTTCTCTTAATTTTTCTACACTTTCAAAACCAAGATTTAAATTTTTAACAAATTCATCTGTAAGTTCCTTTAGATCTCTTTTATAAACTTCTTTTATTTCTATTTCATATCTTACCTTCTTACCTGCTAATAAAGGATTTAAACCATCTTCAGGATATTCTATTTCGATGGTAAATTTATCACCGATCTTTTTGCCAATAAGTGCTTTTTCTATTTCCTGATTAAATTCACCAGTCCCAACATCTACAAATAAAGCATCTGCTTGATGACCTGGAATAAGTTTATCATTATCATATGCAGAAAATTTTATTACTGCAATATATCTTTCCTGTATTCCCTCATTAGTATCAACTTTTTTAAGATCTGAAAAAGTATATCTAAGTTCCTGTAAAATATTTTCTACTTCTTCTTCACTAACTTCGTCTTTTTCTTTTTCTACTTCTATACCAATATAATCTTCTCTTTTTAAATTTATTTCCGGTCTAACCTCTACTAATACTGAATAAGAAAACTGATCCCCTTCTTTCAATTCACCAATATTTTCTATTTTTGGTCTGAGAAGGGGTTCAAGTTTGGCTTCTTTAACTGCTTCAGATAATGTTTGGTCTATAAGTTCTTCTATACTTCTTTGTTGAATCTCTTCTTTAAATAATTTTTTAATTAAATAAGGAGGAACTTTTCCTTTTCTAAAACCTCTTATTTTAGCATTCTTTCTTAAATTTTTTGTAACTTTTTCTATAACTTCGTTTACCTTTTCTACAGGAATCTGAACTTTTAAAATCTTTTCAACTTCATTAAGATCCTGAACCTCTACCCTCATCTTACCCCTCTCTTTTTTCCTTTATTTTTACCTTACCTTAATTTTTCATTTTTACAAGTTTTTAATGTTCTTGGTTCTTTATGGTTTATATTTTTCTATTACAAATTTTAAAGCTTCTTCTCGAGAATTTATTTTTTTCTCCAAAACCAATTCTTCAACTTCTTGTAAAATTTTTTTAAATATAGGACCTGGTTTAAATCCTAAATTTATAAGGTCATATCCAGTAATCAGTCGAATTTTCTTTTCTTCTTTTTTTAGTTCGTCTTTAAAAGCTATTAATTCTTTAAAAAATATTTTTAAACGCTCTTCATAATCTGGCTCTTTATCCGGACCTTTACTTGCTAAAGAATCTGCCATAGCAACGATATACAATTCCCAGAGATATGGGACGTCTCTAATAAGCTTTCTTTTAGCTCTTATTGTCAATCTTCCTGCCTCTTTTTCATTAAGTAAATGAACAGGTCTCATATGATTTTTTATCAATACAGCTATTTTATTTATTAAATCTTTTTTAAATCTTAAAATCTCTGCCCTTTGTCTAAACCGCTCTGCAGAAACCTTTTCATGTCCATAGAATGTTATTTTATCTCCCTTTTTTTCAAATGTATATCCTTTACCAAGATCATGAAAAAGACTCGCTAATTTAACAGAAATTATAAAGTCTTCATTTATTAAATCGGAAGGAAGAGGGGGATCTAAAAATTTTTTAGGATTTTGTAAAATCTCTTCTGCCCATTTTAATGATTCTAACATATGCTCCCATACTTCTAAATGATGAAATGTAGGCTGAGGAACTCCTTTGCATATCTTTATCTCAGGGAAAATTACTTCCAGGACCCCATGTTCATCCATTAACTTAAAGGTTTCATAAGTTTTTGAAGTGAGTAAAATATAAGTTAATTCCTGTAAAACCCTTTCTTTTGCACATAATAAAAGTTTATTTTTATGTTTAATAAAAATTTTTTGAGTTTCTTCGGTAAAATTACCTAAACCATTAGCAAAAAATCTATAACCTCTTAAAATCCTTAAAGGGTCTTCCAAAACATTTTTTTCTCCTATAATTCTTATATGGCCTTTTTTTAAATCTTCTAATCCTGAAAAAGGATCGATTAAAGTGAGCCTATTTTCAAAAAGGGAGTTTAATGGAATAGCCATAGCATTAAAAGTAAAATCTCTACTTCTTAAATCTTCATTTAAATCCGAACCTTTGAAATCCGTGAAATCAATTGTGTAATTTTTTTTTGCTATTCTATAAATTCCAAATTCTTGAGAAAGAGGAACAAAATGAAAATTTAGATATTTACTTGCAAAATAAGCTAATTCTGAAGCTCCTTCTTTAACAGATATATCAAGATCTTGTATTTTCTCTTCTGTCCAGAGTGAACGAACAGCTCCACCTACAATAAATATATCTTTCCTATTTTTAAATTTTCTTAAAAATGAAATAACTCTTTCCTTATTTGGTAGATTTAATAAACAAAAAAATTTATTTCTTAAAGAGGCATCAAATTTATAAACAGACATAAAGATTATAATTTTTAAAAAAGATTACTGATTTACCAACAAAATTTATAGAGAGCAAAAAAATGATTTTTTATTTCTTCTCTATATCTTTTTCGGTTTCCTTTTTTATTTCTTCAACAGAAGTTTCTTTTTGCGGTTCAGTATCTGAAGCCTCTGAAGAAATTTGTGTATTTTCTTTAGGTTCTTCTTTGGTTTCTTCTACTTTAGCCTCTTGTTTTTCCGAGACTTCTTGCTTTTCAATTAATCCATATTCTTTCTTTTTTCTTTCAATAAATTCATTAATTTTTTTCAATCTCTCACTTTTGCGCTTTGAAGGACGAATTTTTAATTTTTCTTCTACCAGTTCAACAATTGCCATCATTGCAGCATCTCCTCTTCTTGGCCCTACTTTAATAATTCGTGTATAACCCCCCGGTCTATCGAGATATTTTTCTCTCAATTCTGTAAAAAGTTTTCTTACTATCGCTTTATCTCTAATAAAACCAAGTGCTCTTCTGCGTGAAGCAAGATCACCTTTTTTTGCAAGTGTAATCATTTTATCTGCATATCTTCTTAATTCTTTAGCTTTTGCTAAGGTAGTAGTAATACGTCCATGTCTAAATAAATCTGTAACCATATTTCTCATCAAAGCTAATCTATGTTCTGTGCTTGAAACTAATCTTCTACTAACTTTTCTATGTCTCATTTTTTCATCTCCTCTCTTTAGACTTTAGTTAGGAGGTTTCCATTCTATATTTTTCATACCCAATCTTAGATCAAGTTTGGCAAGCTTTTCTATTATTTCGTCAAGGGATTTTTTACCAAAACTTCTCAATTTTAATAACTCATTTTCAGTTTTTTGAACAAGTTGTCCTACATAATTAATACCAGCGCCTTTTAAACAATTATAAGCTCTACCAGAAAGTTCTAATTCTTCTATAGGTGTATTGAATAAATTGGTTAAATTACTTGTTTCAGATTTAGAAATTTCTAATTCTACTTTTTCTTCTCCCAAAAATACCATTAATTGTTCCATTAAAATTTTGGCAGCCTGAATTAAAGCTTCTTTAGGATCAATAGTTCCATCAGTATGAATTTCCATAACCAAACTATCGTAATCACTGCTTTTACCTACACGAGCTTGATTAACCACAAAATTAACCCGTGTAATAGGTGAAAATATTGCATCAACCAGAATTACTCCGATTTCATGCCCTTTAGAATATTCTGCAGGAACATATCCTCTACCTTTTTCAACTTTTAATTCCATTATTAACTTACCATCTTTGGATAAAGTAGCTATATGATGATCAGGATTGACTATTTCTCCTTTATCTCCTACTTGAATATCTCCTGCTTTAACCTCTCCCTCTCCTATTTTTTCTAATCTAAAAATAAACGGACCTTCTCCATTAAGTTTAAATCTTACTCCTTTTAAATTTAAAATTATATCTGTTACATCTTCATGAACTCCGTCCAAACTTGTAAATTCATGGGGAGCACCTTCGATTTTAACCTGAGTTATAGCATAACCAGGAATAGATGAAAGCAAAATCCTTCTTAAAGCATTTCCTAAGGTAATTCCATATCCTCTTTCTAAAGGTTCAATAATAAATTTTCCATAATACGGAGGATTACTATCTTTATGCACTTTTATTTCTTCTGGTTTAATTAATTCTATTGTTTTTTTCATCGGTTTTATACCCCGCGTATTTTTTATAATTGGATTTTTAATTTATAATTTGATTTTTAATTAAATTATCTGGAATAAAATTCAATAATATAGCTCTCTTGAATAGGCATTGTAATATCTTCTCTCGTAGGTAAAGCTTTTACTATTCCTTTAAAATTCTCTGCATCTAATTCTAACCAAGAGGGTATTCCCTTTTTCTTTGCTTCTTCTAAATTTTCTATTATTTGAGAATGACTTCTATATTTTTCTTTAAGTTCTATTACATCACCTGGTTTTACTAAAATAGAAGGAATATCCACATTTTTTCCATTTAACCTAAATAATCCGTGATTAACCATCTGCCTTGCCTGAGCTCGTGAAACCGCGAAACCAAGTCTATAAACTACATTATCCAGCCTTCTTTCAAGAAGTTGTAAAAGATTAGTACCTGCTTGCCCAGGCATTTTAGTAGCCATTTCATAATATCTTCTCATCTGTTTTTCTGAAATTCCATAAATTCTTTTCACCTTTTGTTTTTCTCTTAAACGTATTCCATAGTCAGAAAGTTTTACACGAATCTGTTGCGGACCATGTTGCCCAGGGGGATAACTTCTTCTTTCAAAAGGACATTTATCAGTGTAACATTTCTGTCCTTTTAAATATAATTTCATTCCTTCCCTTCTACAAAATCTACATCTTGGACCTGTGTATCTTCCCACTTCCTTTAACCTCCTTTATTTTAGTTTATACTCTTCTTCTTTTTGGTGGACGGCAACCATCATGAGGAATAGGAGTAACATCCTTTATAAGTGTTACTTTAAGTCCTGAACCTTGGAGAGCTCTTAAAGCTGCCTCTCTCCCCGGGCCAGGACCTTTTACATAAACCCATACTTCTTTTAATCCATAAGGTAAAGCTTTTTTAATAGCTGATTGCATAGCTAACTGAGCGGCAAAAGGTGTTCCCTTTCTTGTACCCTTAAATCCTTCAGTTCCTCCACTTGCCCAGGCAATTGTATTTCCTTGTCTATCAGTTATGGTTACAATAGTATTGTTAAAAGTTGCATGAATATGAATAATACCTTCTGTTATAGTTCTTTTTATCTTTTTCTTTTTAGTTCTACGCCGTTTAGCCACCTTTTATCCCTCCTTATTTTTTCTTTCTTCTCCTCAATGATCCAGGTCTTGGTCCCTTTCTTGTACGAGCATTAGATCTTGTTCTCTGTCCTCTTACAGGAAGACCCATTTTATGTCTTAATCCTCTATAACAACCTATATCTATAAGTCTCTTTATATTTTGTCTGACTTCTTTTCTTAAATCTCCTTCTACTTTATATTCTCTTTCTATTATCTGTCTTAATCTTGCAAGTTCATCTTCTGTTAAATCTTTAACTTTTTTAAACCAGTCTATACCTGCTTTAGTTAATGCCTTTTGCGCAAGTGTTCTTCCTATTCCGTATATATAGGTTAATGCTATTTCAACTGGTTTTTTTTCAGGAATATCAACACCAGCAATCTTAGGCATACTTTATCCCCCTTATCCCTGTCTTTGTTTATGTTTAGGGTTTTCACAAATTACCCTTACTACACCTTTTCTTCTTATAATCTTACATTTTCTACATCTCTTTTTAACAGATGGACTTACTTTCATTTATTTTCCCCTCCTTTTTTCGTATTCTTTTTTAGTTCCTCTATACACTATTCTTCCTCTTGTTAAATCATAAGGAGATAACTCTACCACAACTTTATCACCTGGTAAAATTCTTATATAATACATCCTCATCTTGCCAGAAATGTGTGCTAAAACTTTATTCCCTGTTTCTAATTCCACTCTAAACATAGCATTAGGTAAAGCTTCTATTACCTCACCTTCTAAAAGTATTACATCCTTAGCCATATTTTATACCTTGGACAATATCTCCGGACCTTTTGGAGTTATCACAATAGAATGCTCAAAATGTGCAGATAAACTTCTATCCTTAGTTACAGCAGTCCATCCATCTTTTAAAATTTCTATTCTATAATCTCCTGCAGAAACCATAGGCTCAATTGCTATAGTCATCCCTATTTCCAATTTTGGGCCCCTGCCAGGTTTTCCAAAATTAGGTATTTCTGGAGGCTCATGTAAATTTCTTCCTATTCCATGTCCAACAAAATCTCTAATCACATTAAAACCATTACTTTCTACATGTTTTTGAATAGCATGCGAAATATCCCCTATTCTATTACCAAAACTTGCTTTTTCAATACCTTTATATAGAGCTTCTTCTGTAACTTTCATTAATCTTTTTGCCTCTTCAGAAACTTCTCCCACCCCTACAGTTAATGCAGCATCCCCAAAATAACCTTCATAAACAACACCAAAATCAAAACTCACTATATCCCCTTCTTTTAAATATTTTTCTTTACTTGGCATCCCATGTACTACTTCTTCATTAATAGAAACACATAGGGCATAGGGATAACCCCTATACCCTTTAAATGCAGGTCTTACTCTTTTTTTTTCACAAATTTCTAAAACTAATTCTTCAAATTCAAAAGTGCACTTCCCAGGTTTAACCTCTTCTTTCAGTCTTAAAAGTGTTTCCATTACAATAGCATTGGCTTTTCGCAAAAGCTCTATTTCCCACGGATTTTTTAATATAATATTTTTAGCCAAATTTTTTACAAAAAATTTAATAAATCAAATTTATTTTTTTTCAAGAATATTAATTATTTGTTGAGTAATTTCTTCTATTGTTTTAGCGCCATCTATTTCATAAAGAACTCCCTTTTTTCTATAATAATCAATAAGTGGTGCTGTAGTTTCATGATAAACTTTTAATCTATTTCTAACAGTTTCTTCATTATCATCTGGTCTCTGATAAAGCTCTCCTCCACATGCATCACATTTACCTTCTTCTTTAGGTGGCTTAAATTTTATATGATACATCATTCCACATTTTTTACAAGTTCTTCTTCCTGTAAGCCTTGTTACAAGTTCCTCATCTGGTACCATTAGAGCAAGCACATATTCAATTTTTTTACCCATTTCATCAAGCATTTTATCAAGAGCCTCAGCTTGAGCAACGGTTCTTGGAAAACCATCCAAAATAAAACCTTTTTGAGCATCAGGTTGACTAAGTCTTTCCTTAACCATTCCTAAGATAATTTCATCAGGAACAAGCTGACCTTTTTCCATATATTCTTTTGCCTTTAAACCCAACTCTGTACCATTTTTTACATGCTCTCTTAACATATCCCCAGTAGAAATCTGGGGAATTTCATATTTTTCAACTAAAATTTTAGCTTGTGTACCTTTACCTGCTCCAGGAGGCCCTAAAAATATGATATTCATAACCCACCTCCTATCTGGTTTTTATTTTTGCCTGTTTAATAAATGTTTCATATTGTCTTGTTAATAAATGTGCTTCAATATGTCCCATTACATCCATTGCTACACCAACTACAATTAAAAGAGAAGTCCCTCCAAAATAAAATGGCAATTTTAACTTATAAATTAAAAAACTTGGTAATATACAAATAAAGGCCACATATAAAGCCCCAACAAGAGTTATTCTCATTAATATTTTATCTAAAAATTCTTCAGTAGCTCTACCAGGTCTAATACCAGGTACAAATCCTCCCCATTTTTTTAAATTATCTGCAACTTCTTTTGGATTAAATATAATTGCAGTATAAAAGTAACAAAAAAATATAATTAAAACAGCATAAATAAATTCATAAAACCATGCCCCTGGTCTTAAAAAATTTGATATTTGTTGAAAAAACCTTATTGGAACAAAATTAGCTATAGTTGCAGGAAACATTAAGATAGATACAGCAAATATTGGAGGAATAACACCAGCTGTATTTACTTTTAAAGGTAAATAAGTTGACTGCCCACCTACTATTTGTCTTCCTATTTGTCGTCTCGCATAATGAATAGGAATTCTTCTCTGAGCAAGTTCCATAAAACAACAAAAAGCTAATATACCAAACAATAAAGCTAAAATCAATAATAATCCCATTATAGAAAATTCACCAGTTTGAACAAATTTTAATGTTCTTATAGTTGCAGGAAAAATAGAAGCTACTATACCTGCATATATGATCATAGAAATTCCATTACCTATTCCATGCTCTGTCATTTGTTCTCCTAACCATACAAGAAACATACTTCCTGCAGTAAGACTTACCATAGTAGTTATTCTAAACATCCATCCAGGTTCATTTACTATAGGAATACCTGTAGGTGATGTCATTTTTTCAAGCCCTAAAGCAATTCCAAAACCTTGAATTAAGCATATAAAAACTGTTAAATAACGGGTATAATAAGCAAGTTTTCTTTTCCCTTCTGGTCCTTCTTTATAAAGTTCTTTAATTTCTGGATATACTGCTGTCATAAGTTGTAAAATAATAGAAGCGCTTATGTAAGGCATAACTCCTAAGGCACAAATAGAAAATCTTCTTAAAGCACCTCCGGAAAATATATCCAGAACACTGAAAATAGTACCACCTGCTTTTTGAAATAAACTTAAAAATGCTTCTGCATTTATTCCAGGAGCTGGGATATGAACCGCAAGTCTATATATTGCTAAACCAAGAAAAAGATAAAATAACCTTCTTTTTAATTCTGGAATATTGGCTAAATTTAAGAGATTCTCAAGATTCTCTCTACCATTCACAATTTAAATTCTCCGTAAAAATTATACCTTTATAATCTCCACCTTTCCACCCGCCTTTTCAATTTTTTCTTTTGCACTTTTAGAAATTGCATGAACTTTCACAGTCAAAGGAATGTTAATTTCTCCATCTCCTAAAATTTTAACAAGTTTGTTTTTCCCTTTTACCAATCCCTTTGTTTTTAAACTTTCGATATCCACTATCTCATTAGCTGAAAATTTTTTAACAAGATCTTTAATATTTATTACTGTATATTCTATTCTGAAAGGATTATTAAAACCTCTTTTGGGGATCCTTCTGTGAAGAGGAGTTTGTCCCCCTTCAAACCATGGAGGAATATCAGGACTTTTACGAGCTTTTTGTCCTTTATGTCCTCTACAGGAAGTTTTTCCATGTCCGGAACCGTGTCCTCTTCCAACTCTTTTCTCTTTATGTTTGGAACCTGGACACGGTTTCAAGTTTGCTAAAGTTATAAGCTCACTCATCTATTTCCTCCACTTTTACTAAATGATTTACTTTTCTTATAAGTCCTCTAATCATCGGATTATCTTCTCTTATAACACTCTGTCCTATTTTCTTTAAACCTAGTCCCTTTAAACATTCTCTTTGATTTGGAGATCTTCCATATCTGCTCCTTATTAATGTAATTTTTAATTTCTTCATGACCGCATCTCCCTTAAAATCTCTTCAACACTTTTCCCTCTTTTCTTAGCTACATACTCAATACTCTGAAGCTCACTTAAAGCTTTGAAAGTAGCTTTTACTAAATTATGAGGATTACTACTACCTATACATTTTGTAACAATATCCGTTATTCCTGCAGCTTCCATAATTGCACGAACTGTTCCACCTGCTATAACACCTGTTCCTGATTTAGCAGGTTTTAAAAGAATTTTTGTAGCTCCAAATTTAGCCATAATAGTATGAGGAATAGTCCCATTTGTTACAGGAACATCTATCATGTTTTTTTTAGCTTTTTCAAGACCTTTCCTTATTGCATCTGGAACCTCTGGGGCTTTACCAAGAGCAAAACCTACTTTTCCCTTTCCATCTCCTACCACTACTAAAGCAGAAAACCTCAATCTTTTCCCACCTTTAGTAACTTTTGTAACTCTTTTAATTTGTATAATTTTTTCTATAAGCTCTTCTCCTACCTTTACCAAGTTACACCCCTCCTGTTGGTTTTAAAATTCTAATCCTGCAGCTCTTGCAGCATCAGCTAAAGCTTTAATTCTCCCATGGTATTTAAATCCACCTCTATCAAAACAGACTTTCTTTATTCCCTTCTCTAAAGCTTTTTTTGCAATTAATTCACCAACTGCTCTTGCAACCTCGGTCTTCCCTCCTTTAGCTTTAAGTTCAGGTAACCTTTCTCTGATTTCCGGAGATAAAGAAGAAGCTGCCACTAATGTATGTCCTATAGTATCATCAATTATTTGAGCATAAATATGTTTACAACTTTTAAATACACTAAGTCTCGGTCTTTCAGGAGTACCAAAAATTTTCTTTCTTATGCGTTTTTTTCTTCTTAATCTTGCCTTTATCTTTTTCTCTGGTTTCACCATAAAACCTCTCTCCTTCTATTATTTACCAGCTTTACCTGCCTTTCCAGCTTTTCTACGAATAACTTCACCTGTATATCTAATTCCTTTTCCTTTATAAGGCTCTGGTGGTCTAAGTCTCCTTATATTTGCTGCAACTTGTCCCACCAATTCTTTATCAATCCCTTCTATTATAACTCTTGCCTGAACCTCACCACTACCTTTTTCAACCCTGGCTTTTATTCCTTCAGGTATTTTAAAATTTATTGGATGAGAATATCCTAAACTGAATACTATTTCATTTCCTTTTAATTCAGCTTTATATCCCAAACCTACTATGTCCAAAGATTTAGTAAAGCCTTGAGTTACTCCTACTACCATATTATGAATCAACATTCTTGCTAATCCCTGAAAAGCTTTAGCTTTTTTTCTTAATTTTTTATGTCCTGGATCAGGTTTAACAGTAATTACTTCATTATCAATATTTATTTTCACTAATGGTGGCATTTTCTTTTCTAATTTACCTTTAGGTCCTTCTACAACAATTACTCCATCTTCTTTTAACTCTACCTTAACACCTTTTGGTATAATTACAGGTTTTTTCCCTACACGAGATTCTTCAGCCATTTTAAACCACCTCTCTTACCAGATTTCACAAAGAACCTCACCACCTACTTTACGACGTCTTGCTTCATGATCAGTCATAATTCCTTGAGATGTAGAAATAATAGCTATACCTAAACCATCGAGAACCTTTGGAAGTTTTCTATACCCCATATAAATTCTTCTTCCAGGTTTACTAACCCTTTTAACTCCTCTTATAACAGGTCTTTTATTTTCATCATATTTTAAAATAATTTCTATTTTACCTTGAGGTTTTTCATCTATATAAGTAAAATCCTCTATATATCCTTCTTCTTTCAATATTCTTGCAATTTCCAATTTCATTTTTGATGCAGGAATTTCTACTTTTTTATGTCTTGCCATCAAAGCATTTTTTATTCTGATTAACATATCTGCAATTGGATCAGTCATCATAGAACTTTCCTCCTTTTACCAGCTGGCTTTTCTAACACCAGGAATTTTACCTTCTGAAGCTAATTTTCTAAAACATATTCTACATAAACCAAATCTTCTTATATATCCTCTTGGCCTTCCACAAATAGAACAACGATTTCTTTTTCTTACTTTAAACTTAGGTTCTTTTTTTGCCTTTTCTATTTGTGCTTTTCTTGGCATATAATTCACCTCCTAAAAGGCATTCCCATTTCTTTTAAAAGTTCATAAGCTTCTTCGTCAGTTTCTGCTGTTGTTACAATTGTAACACTCATTCCTTTAATTTTTTCAACTTTATTAGTATCTATTTCCGGAAAAATTGTATGATCAGGTATTCCGAAAGTATAATTTCCTCTTCCATCAAATCCAGATTTAGGAAGTCCTTTAAAATCTTTTACTCTTGGCAAAGCAATGTGAATAAGCCTTGCAAGAAAATCATACATTCTCTTTTTTCTTAAGGTAACCATTACCCCTATTGCCATACCTTTTCTTAACTTAAAACCTGCTATAGATTTTCTTGCCCTACAAATTTTAGGCCATTGCCCTGTAATAATTGCAAGTTCTTCAAGAGCCTGATCAATTATTTTTGGATTATTTACAGCTTCACCTAATCCCATATTAACACAAATTTTTTCTATCCTGGGAACTTCATATATATTTTTATATCCAAATTTTTCTTTTAATTTAGGAACAACTTCATTAATATAATAATCCTTCAGCCAACTCATTTTTTACTCCTTTGCCTCGATTATCTCTCCACATTTTTTACAAACTCTCACTTTTGTTCCGTCTTCCAAAATTTTTTTTCCTACTCTCACACCTCTCTTACACTTAGGACAATAAATCATTAAATTTGACACATGTATAGGTGCTGGTTTTTCTATAATTCCACCACTACTATAAGGAGTAGGTTTCATATGTTTTTTTACAATATTTATACCTTCAACTATAGCCCTTCCTTTTCTTGGAAAAACTTGCAAGACTTTTCCTATTTTTCCTTTATCCTTTCCAGCTATAACCACTACCATATCGTTTTTTCTAATATGAACTTTTGCTTCATGTGGTTTGGGAAGTTTTTTATTTGCTCCTCTTTTAAACATCTTTTACTCCTTTTTATAAAACTTCTGGAGCCAAAGAAATAATTTTCATAAAACCTTTTGCTCTTAATTCCCTTGCTACAGGCCCAAAAATACGAGTTCCAATTGGTTCATTATATTGATTAATAAGCACTGCAGCATTTTCATCAAATTTTATATAAGTGCCATCTGCTCTTCTTACTTCTTTTTTTGTTCTTACAATTACTGCTCTTACTATATCACCTTCTTTTACTTTAGAATTAGGTAAGGCTTCTTTTACAGATGCTACAATAATATCTCCCACTGTTCCATATTTTCTTGCTGAACCACCTAATACTCTAATACACATAATTTCCTTTGCACCTGAATTATCAGCCACATTTAAATAAGTCTGTTGCTGGATCATCTTTTATTCACCTCCCTCTTCTTCGAGAGGTACTTCTTCTTCCATTACTTTAGCCTTCTCAAGAATCTTTTTTACCCTCCATCTTTTTCTACGAGATAGAGGACGAGTCTCTTCAATTAATACCTTATCACCTATTTTACATTCATTTTTTTCATCATGTGCCATATATTTTTTTCTTCTTTTTATGTACTTTCCATAAAGAGGATGTTTAACAAGTCTTTCTACCATCACTACTACGGTTTTGTCCATTTTATCACTTACTACAACTCCTATAAATTCTTTTCTTTTTCCCATTTTAATCTCCTGCCTTATTCTATGCTTGATTCTTTTTCTTTAAGCACTGTTAAAATCCGAGCAATATCTCTTTTTACCTGCCTTATCCTCATAGGATTTTCTAATTTATGAATAGTTTTCTGAAATCTCAAATTAAATAATTCTTCTCGTAACTGAACTAACTTCTCTTTAAGTTCAGGGATAGAAAGTTCTCTCAATTCACGAGCTTTCATTTAGATTGCCTCCCTTTTAACAATTTTACATTTAAAAGGAAGTTTACTTGCAGCAAGTCTTAAAGCCTCTACTGCAATTTCCTCAGGAACCCCCGCAATTTCATAAATAATTTTTCCTCTTTTTACTACAGCAACCCAACCTTCTACAGAACCTTTTCCTTTACCCATACGGGTTTCTGCCGGTTTTTTAGTAATTGGTTTGTCAGGAAAAACTCTAATCCAGAGCTTTGCACCCTTTTTAGCAGTTCTTACAATAGCTACACGACCTGCCTCAAGTTGTTGAGCAGTTAACCAACCACCTTCAAGAACTTTCAATCCATACTCACCAAATTCTAAAGTATTTCCACTTGTAGCAACACCTCTTACTCTTCCTTTTTGCTGTTTTCTATATTTTGTTTTTCTTGGCTGAAGAAGCATTTTTTTCACCCCTTTTTATTTTATTTATATAACTATTCTTTCCTGTTCCCCTTTTTCTGGTAATACCTCTCCTTTAAAAATCCATACCTTTACCCCAATGACACCGTATTTAGTAAGAGCTTCTGCAAAACCATAATCAATATCTGCTCTTAAAGTAGATAAAGGTACTCTTCCCACTCTGTACCATTCACTTCTTGCAATTTCTGCACCACCAAGTCTTCCAGAACACTGAATTTTTATACCTTGTGCCCCGAATCTCATCACTAAGGCAACAGCTCTTTTCATAGCTCTTCTAAAAGAAACTCTTCTTTCAATTTGCATCGCAACATTTTCAGCAACCAGTTGTGCTTCAAGTTCTGGTCTTCTCACTTCATTTACCAAAACTTCTATTTCTCTATCTTTTAAAAACTTTGAAAGTTCTTTCCTGATTTTTTCTATTTCAGCTCCTTTCTTTCCTATAACAATCCCTGGACGAGCAGAATGAATTATTATTCTTATCTTATTAGAAGCTCTTTCTATTTCTATTCTTGGTATTCCAGCATGATAATATTTTTCTTTTAAATATTTTCTTATTTGATAATCCTCATAAACATATTTAGAAAATTCCGAGGGTTTAGCTACCCATCTGGAATCCCAAGTTCTTGTAATACCTATTCTTAATCCTATAGGATTAACCTTCTGTCCCAAGGTTTAACCCCCTCTCCTTTTTTTCTTTTCTTCTTTTTCTTCAACAACTACAGTAATATGACTCATTCTTTTAAGTATCCTACTTGCCCTACCCCAAGCTCTTGGCCATATCCTTTTTAAACGAGGTCCTTCATTTACATAAGCCTCTACTACATAAAGTTTATCTGCATCCATACCATAATTGTTCTCTGCATTAGCAATAGCACTTTCTAAAACTTTTTTAATAATTCGCGCTGCTTTTTTTGGAGTAAAAGTTAAAATATTCAAAGCTTCATCAACTTTTTTCCCTCTTATTAAATCTATTACAGGTCTTGCCTTATAAGGAGAAATTCTCACATATTTTGCAGTAGCCCTGGCTTTCATAACTTACCCCTTATTTTTTCTTCTTTACACCCTTTACTCTTCCTTTATCTGCAGGATGCCCTTTGAATGTCCTTGTTGGTGCAAATTCTCCCAATTTATGACCTACCATATTTTCTGTTACATAAACAGGGATAAATTTATGCCCATTATGTACTGCAAAAGTTAATCCCACCATTTCAGGCACAATAGTAGACCGTCTACTCCATGTTTTAATAGGTTTTTTATCTCCTGTTTCCTTTGCTTTCAATACTTTTTTCATTAAATGCTCATCTACAAAAGGGCCTTTTTTCTTGGATCTCGGCATATTAAATCAACCCCCTTATTTTCTCCTCTTTATAATAAATTTATCCGAAGGTTTTTTCTTACGTGTTTTTAATCCTTTACATATCCATCCCCAGGGAGAACATGGATGTCTTCCACCATGAGACCTTCCTTCTCCACCTCCTAATGGATGATCCACAGGATTCATTGCTACACCCCTTACATGGGGGCGTCTTCCCAGCCACCTTTTTCTACCAGCTTTTCCAAGTGTAACATTTTCCCATTCAAGATTTCCTACCTGACCAATTGTAGCTTTACAATCTCCATGAATTAATCTAATTTCTCCTGAAGGAAGTCTTAATAACACATAATCTCCTTCTTTACCAAGAATTTGAGCAAAAGTCCCTGCAGCACGAGCTAATTGTCCACCCTTTTTTGGTCTTAATTCCACATTGTGAACAATAGTTCCTACAGGAATATTTTTTAAAGGCAATGCATTACCTACTTTAATTTCTACATTTTCACCAGACATTACTATATCGCCGACTTTAAGACCTAATGGAGCCAGTATATATCTTTTTTCTCCATCTGCATATTGTAAAAGGGCAATATTTGCAGATCTATTAGGATCATATTCTAATGCTATAACTTTTGCTGGAATATTATCTTTATCTCTTTTAAAGTCAATAATACGGTAAAGTCTTTTATGCCCTCCGCCTCTAAATCTTACTGTAATTCTTCCATAATTATTTCTACCGCCTGTTTTCTTCAAAGGTTCAACTAAACTTTTTTCTGGCTCTTTTTTGGCTAATTCTGGATTTACTAAGTATGTCTGGAACCTCCTTCCTGGAGAAGTAGGTTTACATTTCTTAATTGGCATTTTTATTCACCCCTTATATTTTTATATAGTCTCGAAAAATTCTATTGTCTGTCCTTCTGCTAATCTCACAATTGCTTTTTTTCTAATTGAAGTTCTGCCCGGCCTTCCTAAACCTCTTTTAGGTTTACCTTTTACTCTTATAGTTCTAACTTTTATCACCTTCACATTAAATAATTTTTCTACTGCTTCTTTAATCTCGATCTTATTTGCAGAAGGATCAACCCAAAATGTTACCTGATTATTTTTTTCTTTCAACAACATCGATTTTTCAGTAATTACAGGTGCTAAAATTATTTTTCTCGGGTCTTTCATTTTTATCTCCTTAAACGCTCTTCAATCTTTGGTAAAGCATTTTTATCCAAAATTAAATTTTCGTGATTTAAAATATCATAAACATTTAGACCTTCAACTGCCAAAACCTTTACTTTCGGCAAATTGGAAGCACTTTTTTCTAAAACTAAATTTCTTTCTGGCACCACTATTAAAGCATTCTCAAATCCAAGTTTATTCAAATAATCTTTCAAAATTTTTGTCTTTGGTTTATCTTTTATAGGAAAATCTTCGGCTACATAAGCTCTATTTAAAAGTGCTCTTGATGAAAGTGCCATTTTTAATCCAAGTCTTCTTACCTTTTTATTAAGCTTAAATTCATAACTCCTTGGTTTTGGTCCGTGAACTACTCCACCACCAACCCACTGAGGTGCTCTTATGGATCCCTGACGAGCTCTTCCTGTATGTTTTTGTGGCCAAGGCTTTCTACCTCCTCCTCTTACTTCACCACGTGTTTTAGTACATGCAGTACCAGCTCTCCATCTTGCCATCTGCCACCTTACTATTTCATGAAGAATACCAATTTTTGGCTGAATTCCATAAATATCTGCTGGTAATTCTATTTCTCCTATAATATTCGCTGAGGCATCCACTAATTTAGCTTTAATGCTCTCCATTTCTTAACTCCCTTATTTAAAATAAACCATTACATATCCTTTAGGCCAGCCTGGAACTGCACCTTTTACTAAGAGTAAATTTTTTTCAGGAATTATATCTACTATTTTTAAATTTTTAATTGTAACTGTCTCATTTCCATAATGTCCCGGCATCTTTTGTCCTTTAATAACTCTCCCTGGAAATGTAGAAGCTCCACTCGAACCCCTCTTACGATGAACTTGTTTAGCACCATGACTCATCGGTTGTCTGCTAAAATTCCATCTTTTAATACACCCTGTAAAACCTCTTCCTTTGCTTTTACCAGTAACATCTACTTTCATACCTTTTTTTAATGGCAAATCTTTTAAAGTTATATATTGCCCGGGTTTAAATTGGGATGGATCTTCTACTCTAAACTCTCTTAATATATAAAATCCTGTATCCAGACCCGCTTTTAAAAAATGTCCAATCATAGGCATAGTACATTTAGTCAATTTTTTAGGATGAAAACCTAATTGAACTGCATTATATCCGTCTGTCTCAACAGTTTTCACCTGAACCACTGCGCATGGACCAACTTCTAATACAGTAACAGGTACAACATTACCTTCTTCGTCAAATATTCTTGTCATTCCTAATTTCCTTCCTATTAATCCTTCGAGGTTCATTGCCTTGCTCCCTTACACTTTTATTTCTACTTCTACACCAGCAGGCAATTCAAGTTGCATCAATGCATCAATTGTTTGCTGTGTAGGTTCTAAAATATCGATTAATCTTTTATGAACCCTTATTTCAAATTGTTCTCTTGAATTTTTATCTATGTGAGGAGATCTTAATACAGTCCATCTACTTATTTTTGTGGGTAAAGGAATAGGCCCCACTACTTTAGCACCTGTTTCTTTAGCAGTATTTACAATTTCTGCAACAGATTTATCTAAAATTCTATGATCAAAACTTTTTAATTTAATTCTAATCTTTTGTGCAGGAATCATATTCCAAACCTCACACCTCCTTTTTATTCTATTATTTTAGTAACAACGCCAGCTCCAACCGTTCTTCCACCTTCTCTAATTGCAAATCTTAATCCCTCCTCTAATGCCACAGGCTTAATTAACTCAACCTCAAGCTCAACATTATCTCCAGGCATAACCATCTCAACTCCTTCTGGCAACTTCACTA
>Ga0190367_1000123_pt1 | contig 60634 bp, 71 predicted proteins | sample 4872181011_MG_FD_171838 | JGI IMG/M metagenome (GOLD analysis project Ga0190367, IMG submission 171838) | Hydrothermal vent microbial mat bacterial communities from Southern Trench, Guaymas Basin, Mexico - 4872-18-10-11_MG | ecosystem: Environmental > Aquatic > Marine > Hydrothermal vents >... | reverse complement strand
GAAATAGAGGTATATTGCGTAGAGAACTATTTCTATCGGGGGTCCGCTCTCTTAGCATAAAGTAGGTTCTGCACATGCCATTATACTAAAGACCCGCCCCCCGCCAAAACCTTAAGTTGTCAGCACCAACTAATGAAACGCAATGTTTATAATGTCGAACAGTATAGACCTTTTGCAAAGGTGCTATACATGTCAAGCGAAATGTTAAATGAAGCTCTGGGAAACATGGTATTAGTAAAGTTAAAGGGAGGAAGAGAAGTTAGAGGCATCCTTAGGAGCTTTGATCAACATTTAAACCTAGTACTAGATGAAGCTGAGGAAATAAAAGACAAAAAATCAAGGAAATTAGGCACTATAATAGTAAGAGGAGATAATGTTGTGCTGGTAAGCCCTGTTCAATAGGTGAAACTATGGTTAAAGGCACTACATCCTTTGGAAAAAGAGGGAAAGGAAAAACTCACATAAGATGCAGAAGATGCGGAAGACATGCGTACCACGTAAGGAAAAAATATTGTGCAGCATGTGGTTTCGGTAGGTCTAAAAGACTAAGACGATACTCTTGGCAAAACAAGAAATATAATAGAGTTAGGATAGTCTAAAGGTCGTTTAAGAGAACTTTAATAACAACAAAGTCCCCATCACTAAGCCCTAGTGTACTCCTAATGCATACCGGTGCTATGATTTCAACTATATCAGGCTCATGATGTGTTCTCTCTATTAACAAAAGCGCTCCCTTAATCTCGTTATTTATAACTACACGAAAGCACTTAACTCCACCATACATTCGTTTACCGTCATAGTAGCCCTCTATTTCTATTCCCGGCGTATAGAGAAGCAATTGTTTCATTCTAGTACTATCCTTTGTTAATTTGACATTGAATGTTCCAGGGTAGGGGCTAAATCCTAGTCTCTCCTTGAACTGTTCATAGTAGTAGGGAATAGTTACATAGTAAGCTCCTTCTCCTAAACCGGATACAGCTACACCTCTTAGTATTATAGTCTGCGTAGTTTTATCAAAAATTTTTCTTAATTTTAAGTAATGCTCATAAATTAATTTAAATCCTTTATCTGTTATTAAAATAATACTCTTTCTCCTCCTCATTCTTCTAGCTATTAAACCGGCTTCCTCTAATCGAATTAATTTCCTGGAGACACTTTGCTGAGAGAGACCTAAAATTTTAGCCATTTCGACAGTACTTATTTCTATTGGCGACAATATAGCTCCCCTTAAGGCAAGCTCTAAAAGAATACTAATTTTCTCCCATTTTTTCATATTATTCACCTATATTGAAAGATAATATGCTTCTCGCCACGATCTTTGCTATTCTAATAGGCTCGGGATGTTTACCTTCAACAACGAACTTATTAACTAGTTTTTGACAATCCCTATAGGTTAAACCTAAGTAGCGTACAAAGACTGTATGGCCAGTTTTGAGTACAATAGGTACGCGTTTTCCATTTTTCCGATATACTTCTATTCTTTTCTCCCAATCGTCGAAAATGTCTTTAATGATATTCTCTAAACCTTTAGACTCTCTGTAAGTTATCGATATTAAAGGAACACCTGTCTGCTTGTAAACTTCATGTAGATCAATGATATTGTAATAACTTATGACTACACCATTTATCATAATTAACTTTATATCATTCCTCTTCATTCCCTTGAACATTTTGATGATAGCTTCTGTAGCATCCATGCCACCTATAGTCGCTTTACTTAAGTATACTCCATCTATTATTAGGTCACTTCTCATAACAACACCAGCCAGTACAGCGAAACGCTGTTTTTTTCTGAAGCTCTCTGCTATGCCTAAACAGCGTATCGCCTTCTTATGGATGTTTATCTTCCTGCCAGTGGTTTTGATTGAAGAAAACATATTCGTCAAGAATAAATTGCTCTAAGGACTTTTATTTTTCCTCCGTGCACTTCAAGTAGCTCAGATATATTTTTAAGCATTATTTTCATAGAAAGTGATTTAAACAACTTATTTCTGTTAGTGTAAGGTTGTAGAAAAAGGGCTTTCTTAACATGTGTACTAATCAAAGATAAAGCTTCATCTAGCCATATGCTGCATTTATTTAAACCATACGTGACTATGCTCGATGTATATATACTATCTAGATCATAAAATATAGTTGTGGATTCTTTTATTATATTTTTATTAATTACTAAACTGTATGTTATTATTAGTAATTCTAGTAAATCATTTGTAACAATAATTATATCTTTTTTATTATTTAATATTTCTTTGAAATGACCAATAGTGTATGTCATTATCATTTTTTTATTCTTTTTAATGGGCTGTAGAATTTTTTCAAATATTTGGTTTTCTCTAGTAAAGGGAAAAATTAAGAGTATAGACCCTTTCGCTTCTAATAAGGTCTCTAATAAGCGGTAATCACCATTATCTCGCATTTTTTAAATAGTATAGGTAGCTTAACATCGTAAGCGATATGAAAAGCAACAGTAGTGCTAGTCCTGCTGTCTTAATAGTTTCCATAGATTTCTTCCTCATAGTTGAGTACATGTAAATTAAGCTTAATGCGCCGAAAATATACGCCACTACGACCACTATAAGCTCGTTTATAGATTGGTACATATTATGCTGGATAATAAAAGCCTGAAGTTCCCTTGGAGTAGCTGAAACCAAAATGTATATAATGCCCCCTAGAAGGAAAGCCGCTGCGACTACTAAAATCAAAGTCATGTTTCGAGGGTCCAACAATGTGTCTAAGTATTTTCTGAGACTTTTAGACATACTCTCTTTTCCTTCTTATGAAGAGAAGTATATATTTTTTCGGCTTAAATATTCTGTGATATAGAATTCCGGTATTGCTGTTATTTGCTCATATACTGTGAACACTTTTGAGAAGCGAGCCTCTCTTGGAATTATTGAAAGACAGTGTGGACACATATGATGAAAACCGTCTAAAATAGTTTTGCACTTATTACAATAAGTATAGTCGAGTGAAAAGGATAAGGGCCTCGTATACTTTAGCGCTAACTTAACAGCTCTCTTAAAATCTTCGAAGGAAAAGCATACAGGATCTACTTTGACATTAATTACTCCCCTAAGCTCTTTAAAGCCGTTAAACTCATGCAACTTAATGTAATGTTCAAGAGACTCAGCAATGCTAGGAGGCACTAAGTAGAGAGGAGAGAAGAATAACTTCATCTCTGATGCTTTTCCTTTAAGCGCTCGCTCTAGAATGCTTAATACACGAACATAATTTCTATCTCCACACATGAAGGAAAACTCTATATTGTAGCTTTCTCTAGATGCAGATTCTCTAAATATTTTTATGCAGTTTACTGCAATTTTCTGTGCCAAATTTAACATTTCATGAGTATCTTTACTTCCCGAAATAATTTTAGCCGTAAAAAAGACCCCCGTAAGTGATATTGTATAATAAGAGTTTTCCCACTGGAAGTAATGCATATCATCAAAAATATATTCTGTTAAAGGCTTGTACCGTCTTTCTAAGCTTATACTAGACATGAATGTATTTTTTGTATTGAATGCCACGAATATTGCATCTACAAGCTCGTAGAGCTTATCATAGAAGTTATCCTCTGACATACTTTCTACGGCTATAAGAGGAAGGTTTACTGCAATAGTGGAAAGTACTCCATAAGCTGGTAGTACAGGCACATCTTCAGGTTTAGGTAGGGCTAATCCCTCTGCTGACACTGTAACATTCTTTTCATCTTTCTTAATGATAAGAGGAACTCTGGCTTTTAACGCGTTATATATGTGCATCAGTAAATCCTCGTCACTTAATACTTTACTATTAATTCTCAATATTATGACTGGTGACTTCACGAGAGACTCTTTTTTACATGCTGATAAAGCCTCTAGCAGATATTTTACTGTTATGAAGGCCTCCTCTTCGTAATCACTTAAGTAAATATTCCCAAGGCCTCCTAGTCTTAGCTTAATATTCTCATATTCTTCAGGAGTAGAAAAGGCACAAGATAAAGCTGTTGGTACATGGAATTTATAATTTAGATTATCAATATTTAATAATTTCACGAAATATTTAAATTCATTAATTATATTGTCTTTTGATAACTTATGAATAAATGGAGCGAGCAAGTAATTGAAGTTTTCAATAGTTTGAGAGTTAAAAATAAATCCTTGAAAATTCTTTACCGTAAGGAAAATAGAGAAGAGAGCATCACGTAAACTTCTATTTATACAAATGAGTACCTCTGGCGCGTTTTTGAGTCCCATGAAATTTTCCCTCTTTGAGAAGCATGGTATAAGATCATGCCTAATATCCTCGACTCCAAGGAACCACCTATTACTATTTGCCAAGTGTATATATCCATTTAAATGCGCTACAAGCGTTGAAGGAGGCATTAATTGTGATAGCATGTATGCTTCAATTATAGATTCCCCTAGGGTCTTGAGGAGAACGTTTGGAGAAAAGGGTTTCTCTAGATCATACTTTTTAAACATTTCGCCTACATCATATACTGGTAGACCATATCTGCTATAAAGCTTTATATAATTTTCATAACCTTTTTCAAAAAGTGCTGCTATAACGAGCTCTCTTATTAAATTTGTTGATACATATCTTAAGTTGGCATTTTTAAGTTTTTCTTCTACATATATGGCGATATCCCGTGCAAGTGATTTTCTAAGTCCTGTTTCTTTGACAAGACTGCTGATAATTTTATTTCTATCAAAATACTCTAATGTGTGTCTTGAAGTGTAAACTAAAATCTCTTCATCTCTCATAGACATATATGCTTCTTTAAAATCTCTTATTAATTCATATATCTTCATACCGTAATTTGATAACTTGTATTTACCTGTATTCTTAACTATTTCAACTATTTTTTCTGATACTAATTTTGATAAATGATAACCGAATTTGCCGCTTTTAGACACTGGTAAACCCACTCTTTCCATCAATTCTCCATATGATAATTCGCCTTCATCATAAAGTACCTGAATGATCTTTAACCGAATTTCGTTGCTTAAGGCCTCAAATACTTTAGTTATCTCCACTCAGCCCCCCTTATCATCACTTAACTAAACAATATAACCTTTCTACAGTAAAGATAGAGCTATTATTGACATCTTATTTTTGCCTTAGTTAAATAAATCAGCAGATATAACTATAACATAACTAATAAATATGTGTAATGAAAACTTGATTCAAATGCCCGAAATAAGAGTTGTTTTAGTTGAGCCTTTTTACGAAATAAATATAGGATATACTGCTCGAGTTATGAAAAACTTTGATGTAAACAAACTTTTCATCGTTAATCCGCGGATTGAGATAGGTGAAATTGCTAGAAGGTTTGCTATGAAAGGAGTAGATGTCCTTGAGAAAGCAAGAATAGTTAAGTCTTTAACTGATGCTATATCAAGTGTTGATTTAGTGATAGGTACAACTGGTAAGGTATCGAACAAAATTCTACTTAGACAAGCATTAACTGCTAGAGAGTTTGCAGAAAAAATAAGTAATGTAAAAGGCAAAATAGCGATACTATTCGGTAGAGAGCCCTCAGGTTTAACTAATGAGGAGTTAATGCTATGTGACTACATAGTGACAATTCCCGCGAATCCCGAGTACCCTATATTAAACTTATCGCATGCAGTATCCATAATACTTTACGAAATATTCCTCACAACTAGACGCTACAGCAATAAACCAATCACAGTATCAAGAAGATATGCGAATTTAGTGTTAGACTACGTCTCAAAAATATGTGATACTATAGGTCTAGATAGTGCGAAAACATCGAAAATACTAATGGCTATTAAAAGAATAATCTACAAAGCAAATCCTACAGAAAAAGAACTTAGAACGCTGCTACTTTTTATGAGAAAAATTTATGTACTCCTTCAACCAGCTGATTCGGATACACTTTCGCCTTACTTCTAAGCAATCTTTATAAAGCAGTGTGAAGTCATATAGTGATAACTATGCCTTTACGGCCAGGCAGATGCTACAGACACTTTGGAACACCACCCTATACTAGACTAGAATACATTAAAGGAGCCCCACATGTGCAGATTCCAAAGTTTGACCTAGGAAATCCTAAGGGGAGCTTCACACATATGGTGAGATTAATAACAAAAGAAAGAGGACAAATAAGAGCTAATGCCCTTGAAGCTGCTAGAGTAATAGCACATAAGTATTTAAGCAAAAATATCGGTGAAATGAACTACCACATGAAGCTCTGCGTATACCCTCATCATGTACTAAGAGAAAACAAAATGATGGCTATGGCGGGCGCAGACAGACTTCAGGATGGAATGAGACTCGCGTTCGGAACCCCTATAGGCAGGGCTGCTCGAGTATATGAAAATCAAACAGTCATATACGTCAGAGTAAATGAAGAACATGTAGGAAAAGCTAAGGAAGCCTTAAGAAGAGCTGCATCTAAACTCCCTCTACCGTGTAGAATCGAGATAAATAAGGGAGAATAGTTGATTAAATGAGCATTCGACTCGCAAAGACAGGGGATCTTTGTGACTCAAGGTGTCAAGAAAATAATAGAGGCATGTATACATGCCTGGAGTAACATTATTGCCGACGCTGATACCATAACGAGAGAAAAAGTAGTGAAAATACTTAAAGAAAGTTATAGAAAGTTTAAAGTAAAACCTTTAAAAGACTACGCTAAGACTGGTCTATATGAAAGAGAAATAATCACTTTGTACGTTGTAGGTAAGTATGGCTTAAATATAATTGATGAAATGGAATATATTTCAGACATATTTAATAAAGAGAAAAAATATGAGAGATTATATTTAATGCTTACAGAAAAGTGTGAAGACCCTGAGCTTAACCGGACTCTAGACAGCTTGTCAGCAGAGACAGTACTTAAAACAGCTAGATTTGGCCTAATAATGTCTTTATTAGGATTCGCTTCAGACAGCAGATTTCTAGAAATAATGTCTTGTCTTATTAAGCTTTTTCCAAAATATTCAACTAAATTATATAAATTAGCAAAAATTTTCATTGCCTTAGAAATAGCTAAAAAGGTCTCTGAAGGAGTAATTAAAAATAGATTTGAAAAAGAAGCTCTTAAACAGGCGTTATGTATGAAAATAAACTCTCCAAAAGTAGCTCCATCTGATAAAATGATATATCAAATCGCTAAGTACTACTTTGGAGTAAGTGAGGAGCAGGCATTTCAAGTACTTAATGTTAAAGACTCTATTTTAGCTAAGATCTAAGACTACTTTTTACATACTATACTAGAAAGTCTCTCCCTATTTCCTTCCTTACAAGCCTCCCATAAGGGAGAGTCTTTCGAAATAACAAAAATTCTTCCACGTCTTCTTCTCAGTCTTCTAACCATGCCAGCTTTCATTAATCTGTAAAGCACCTTTTTAATCGAATAGAGCACATAGGCGTTAATCGGCAAACCCGCTAATTTAGCTATATCAACACTTTCGAACGATACGCATGTTCCTCTAGCTTTACTTATCATTAGTATTAGAGCTTCTATCACAGCTTTTTCGAATACATTATTTTTTTCATCACAGTTCTTCATTCCATGTCCCCAAGCTAAAGTTCAACTATTTTATTTAAAGTTTCGGAGTCTCCCTGCTTAAAAGCCATCCATATAGGACTTTCTTTCGTTGCCATATACTTTATCCCGTGACTAGACTTACTATATCTTGTTATTAGTCCTTTATCACATAGCTCGTCTAACACACTTCTTATGACTGTTAAAAGTACTGGTTGAGAAGGTAGTCCTGCTATTATTGCTAACTTTTTACAGGTAAATGTGACACAGCTTCCCCGAGACTTCTTAATAAGGTCCCCCATAGCCTCTATTACTGCTAGTCTTATTTTCCGGTAGTCACGATATGGTATTTCTTCTAGACTGCTATTCCTCTTTAATCTCACGCATCTTTTTTTGAGCTAAGTAATAAGTAGTAGTTTTACACAAAAGAAGAGTACTTATCACAATATTATCGGGCTAGTCTCACGGTATACTTCAAGCGACAATAAGTACCTTTGTGTTACAACAACTTAATCAGCCATCATCATCAAAATAGTGCGGAAAATATATATTTAAGAGCTTCTACTCCTTAGTTCTTAAGGTCGTAGATATGCTTAGAGAAATATATATTCCAGATTCAACTGTATTAGCTAAGGGGAGTCTCAGTAAAGCACTTGAAAGAGACGACCCCCGTATTAGAGGGAAAATAGTAGTTCATAGCCTTCTTGTGCTATACTTTGAGAGACTAGCCAGAGAAGGACGTAGCCAGGGATTTATAGGTCTACAGGAATTAGAAAAAATAAGAGGTATAATCAAAGATAAGTACTCTGAAGAAGAGATAGTTATAGAAGAAACCCGTGAATTGCCTCAGGGATATCACCTTTTGAGAGATGAAAACATTGATATAATCTTAAGAGAACTTGCAAAAGAATGGAACGCCACACTAATAACATCTGATAAAACACAATACAAAGCTTGTATAGCAGAAGCAGTTAAAGTAATATATTTAAAAGCAGACATAGGCGTCGTCTTAAGCTTTGAGAAAATGTTTCCAAAAGAAGCCATGTCGCTTCATATAAAGGAAAATGTACCACCTTATGCGAAAGTTGGTAAACCAGGTAAGTGGAGCTTCATTAAGCTTAGAGAAGAACCCATGCTTAAAAAAGAAATAGAAGAACTCATCACAGAAATTCTCGAAGCAGCTAGAAGCCTTCCTGATGCATTTATAGAAATTGACCGCCCTGGATCTACTATTGTTCAGCTTAGACATTACCGCATAGTCATTACAAAACCCCCATTTTCTGATGGTTATGAGCTGACCATAGTTCGTCCTCTTGTGAAACTTAGTATTGAGGATTATAAGCTGCCTAAGAAGCTTCTTGAAAGACTAGAGAAGAGGGCTGAAGGTATTTTAATAGCAGGCGCTCCCGGTATGGGCAAGACTACTTTTGCGCAGGCCTTAGCCGAGTTTTATATGAGAAAGAATAAAGTTGTAAAAACTATAGAGTCTCCGAGAGACATGCATCTTCCACCGCAAATAACACAGTACTCTAAGGCTTATGCGACATCCGAAGAAATCCACGACGTGTTACTACTTTCGAGACCTGATTACACGGTCTTTGATGAAATGAGAGATACTAAAGACTTCGAGTTATTCGCAGATCTCAGGTTAGCTGGCGTAGGCATGATAGGCGTAGTTCACGCAACTACTCCAATAGACGCTATTCAGCGTTTCATTGGAAGAGTAGAGCTAGGAATGATACCCTCCATAATAGACACCGTAATATTCATTACGAATGGAGAAGTCAGCAAAGTATACGAACTAGAGACTGTAGTCAAGGTGCCTTACGGCTTAAAGGAAGAAGATCTAGCCAGACCTGTAGTGGTAGTAAGAGACTTCTTTACAGGCGAGCCTGAATACGAACTTTATGTCTTCGGAGAAAGGACATTTGTAGTACCTATTAAAAAGAAGGTGGCAGAGAGAAGAGATTTTACAAGAATACTTATTGAAAGAACTATTAGAAAATATGTACCTGACGCAGAGTTCGACATAGTCATCCATGATACTCATGCTGAAATTCTCATACCAGCTGAAATCTACAACTATGTGTTAAAGAGATGCAGAAAAAGACTTGATCGCCTAGGAAAGAAGCTCGGAATAAGAATAAGCTTAAAGCCTAAGATCATTCAATAACAGCAATAATACAAATATATATCGCCTCCGCTTCTACTTTCATGAGATATAAGTGGTGCTCATGGCTAAGAGATGCTATAACTGTATATGGTTTGACTCTGCCAGAAAAGTATGTAAACTGCTGGGTAGAGAAGTTTCTGATCCAGATAATCCCCTATGTCCTTTAAGGAGCACCTTTAGAGAGGGCAAATCTTTACCAGCTGACTACTCTCCGGATATAGTGTCTACGCAAGCACCAGAACCTCTATCATTAACTACGTCTGGTAAGACGAGTATTCCCGCTGCGCAAAATTCTTCAGCATTATTATTACCTAAGAAACCTTCTATTCCACGCCGCAAATCTCTCTTAATATATGCTCCCACAGGTATACCGGAACTCGACAATGTGCTTGGAGGAGGCTTCCTCAGAGGAAAAACATACCTAGTAGCTGGCGAGACCGGGTGCGGCAAAACGATATTCTCTATGCAGTTTCTCCTAACTGGTGCGACTTTAGGCGAGCCCGGCATTTATTTAGCTATAGATGAGCCCTCTGAACATGTAAAAAGGGGGCTTAGGCTCTTTGGATGGGATGTCAGCGAACTAGAGGAGAGAGGGTTGATACTTTTCTTAGACATGAGAACTCACTTTAGTAAAATATATTTGAGAGATGAAAGAAGGAAAATAGAGCCAAAGTATATTATAGAATCTATTGTAAGCAATATTAAAAGGATAAGAGCAAAAAGGTTAGTAATAGATCCAATAGCTCCTCTAATATATGGAGGATCCCCCTCAGATATCGTTTATGTGAGAGAATTCGTCAGAGAGATAGTTTTCTCTCTAGAAAGACTAGGTACTGTCACCACTGTAATGACAAGTGAAATACCCACAGGCTCCTCTCAGCTAAGCAGATTTGGAGTAGAGGAGTTTCTCGCCTCAGGAATAATAGTCCTTTCCCTCGAAGAAATCGCTGGTAAGATCTACAGAGTAATGTTCATTAGGAAAGCTAGATGGGCTCCTGTACAGCCATGTAAATACGTATTTGAAATAAAAAGCGGCGTAGGCATAGTAGTTCTTGGTCCTTTAGAAAAGTTTAAGAGAGCTGCAGCTAACATATACTGACATAATGATTAAAGGACTGGCTGATGAACTAATAAGAATTATCCAAAAAATAAAAGGTGCCCCCTTAATTGATGAAAAAACTCTTAGAGAGGTTATACGAGATATTCAAAGAGCTTTACTTAAGGCTGATGTCAGTGTAGACCTTGTACTTAAAATAACTGAAAACATTAAAGCAAGAGTCTTAACTGCAGAAGTTCCGCCAGGGTTTACTAAACGTGACGTACTACTTAAAGTAGTCTACGACGAATTAGTAAGTCTCCTTGGAGGAGAGAAGATTCCGCAAATAACGATACCTAGGGGCACAAGTTACACTATTATGCTTGTAGGCCTTCAGGGATCCGGAAAAACAACTAGCGCGGCTAAGCTGGCGTGGTTCTATAAAAACAGAGGATATAAAACCGCTCTTGTATGTGCAGACACTTATCGTCCCGCTGCTTACATTCAATTAAAACAGCTTGTAGAGAAATATGATATTCCAGTATGGTTTGAAAAAGATAAATCTGCTGTTCAAATAGCATATGATGGAGTAAAGCACTTTAAGTCAGAAAAATACAATATAATAATAATTGATACTGCTGGACGACATAAAGAGGAAGAAGGACTTTTGAAGGAAATGGAAGTCATGTTTAAGAAAATAAGGCCTGATGAAGTAATGTTCGTTATAGATGCCACTATCGGAAAGCAGGCAGGGAAACAAGCTGCTGCCTTCCAGAAAAGAGTCCCCATATCGTCTATATTTTTAACAAAACTAGACGGTAGCGCTAAAGGCGGCGGTGCATTAGCGGCAATAGTAGCCACAGGTGCTATAATAAAATTCATTGGAACAGGAGAGAAAATTGAGGAAATAGAAGTGTTTAATCCACCGAGATTTATTAATCGTCTACTAGGTTTAGGAGACCTCGAGGCCTTAATTGAGCGATTTAAAAAACATGAGGAGCTGATGAAGCTCCAGGAAAGAATACTGAAAACAGGAAAGCTTACTTTATACGATATGAAAATTCAGCTAAAAAGCCTGCGTAAAATGGGGTCTTTAGGTAAGCTCCTTAGCCTCATACCTGGCGGAACGCAACTTCCCTTAGCTGCAGCCGAGGTCAATGACGAGAAGATCAAGAAATGGATAGCCATATTAGACTCGATGACCCTTGAAGAATTGCTTAACCCAAGCATAATTAACAGCTCTCGCATCAGGAGAATCTCTAGAGGCGCTGGTGTCTCACCGAGAGATGTTAAAGATCTCCTAAAAAGCTATGAGGTAGCTAAAAGATATATCAAGCAGTTAAGTAGAAAAAGAGCTCATTTGATGAAACTTTCTAGGCTATGGTAGACTTCGGGCTGTTATTAGGAGAATCGGATCTTACTAATAAAAATGCACCGATAATAATGCGCTGTCTTCCTTCAGCACTTATGCTCTCACATAGTATAAGAAAAGATAAAAGTTTATTACTTATTAATCCAGTTGAAAAAATTATAGTGAAGATAGAGGGAAGCCGTGTTAAGAGAATATTCACTGATGAAGCTTCTCTGAGTGGAGTGTATCGAAAAATTAGAAAGGCACTGAGGGGAGAGACACGAAAGTATGTAATACATCCAGGAATTAAGGTATATAAGGTGAATGTAGACCGCTTCCTTTCAAAAAGATATCATTACGTGCTCTATATGTCACACAAAGGAAAGGATTTAACAGACCTTGACATTTCAGTTCTTCTCAGATCACTTTTCATACTTGCCTTTAATAATGATCTACTAGTAGGCTTCCTGCAGAAAATAAGCCTTAATTCTTGTCCGGTAACACTTCATAAAAGCATGCTTTCGACCCCGCTTGACCAGATCATAGCACTCTTAAATATATGTCTGGATAGAATTGAAGCGGGTTTCCCACCCTATTGACGTCTAAAACTAGTAAAGTTAGCACTGCATAGATTTGAGCTACTAAATAACTATTTTAGTAAAATTGTGCATTATAGCTAAAGCTTTTATTTATCTTTCAATTAGAATACCGAAATGAGCTTAGAGAAAAATATTCTAGAAAAATCTGCGGAAATACTGAGCAAATATAGTCTTTGCGACTACTGTCTCGGAAGGCTATTTGCTCAATTAGGCAGAGGGCTAGACAATAATGAAAGAGGCTATGCTATAAAAATAGTCCTAACACTTCAAGCCCACTTAATGTTACTTTCCGAAAACCCGCCTATAAGAGAAAAAGGACTGAGTATCTTAAAAAACCTCGCTAAAACAGGCTTTATGCCAGCAATTGAAGTTTTAAAGAAGTACGGATATAGCACAGAGCCCATAGAAGAATGCTATGTATGCAAGGGGTTCATTAGCAGAAATATAGAGAAATTATTGAAAAAAATTCTATTGTTGATAGAAGAATATGAATATAATACATTTCTTATAGGAGCAAGAATACCGAGAGATATTGCTAAAAGAGAAGACAATATCAAGATAGCATATGGCTTAGAAACACTGAGCGAGAGCTTTAAATCAGACTTAACGAGGATCCTCGGCAAGAGACTACAGCAAATCACAGGAAAAACCGTAGACTATAGGAAACCAGAGGTAATTATTATAATAGATTTAACTACAGATACCATCAAAGTAACTTCGTCTCCTATATTTATTTACGGAAGATATAGAAAGTATGCAAGAAACATTCCTCAGAACAAGTGGCTTTGTTCGAAGTGCTGGGGCAAAGGATGCGAGCACTGTTCTTGGACTGGAAAGAAGTATCCTACTTCAGTTGAGGAAATAGTAACAGAGCCTATCATTAAATTCTTTAAAGCAAAGAAAGCTAAATTTCATGGCGCCGGAAGAGAGGACGTAGACGTTAGGATGCTGGGTTCTGGTAGACCCTTTGTAGTAGAAGTAATCAATCCTAAGAGGAGAAAAGTAGACTTAAGGCGTCTTGAAGAGGAAATAAATGCTCATGGAGAGAAACTGGTAGAGGTTTCTGAGTTAAAGTACGTTTCACGAGATACTGTAAGGAGAATAAAAGTATTCGCGGAATATACTGTGAAAACTTATAGAGCTATAGTTTCTCTCTCTAGACGAGTTATCGAAGAAGATGTTCAAAAAATAGAGACTACTTTCAAAGACATTATAGTAAGCCAGTGGACACCTACGAGGGTTTTACATAGACGAGCAGACAAACTTCGTAAAAAGAAAGTCTACCGCATCAGTGCCAAGAAACTCGACGACACTAAACTTGAACTAATAATTGTCTGTCAGGGAGGCTTATATGTGAAAGAACTTATCAGCGGCGATAACGGACGAACAAAGCCTAGTATATCTGAGATTTTAGAGACTCAAGCTATCTGTGAAGAGCTTGATGTCTTAGATATCGCAGAGCCCGTGAAAGGCTTTATGTGATCTGCTGTAGTTATTATAGTCTTCTTCTTGTTCCCTAGAAACACTTCTATAATATATGCCCTCCCTCTCTTACCTACAATAGTACCCGTTAAACCTTGGTAACGTCTATGGGGCGCTGTAGTGATATAAGTAGGGTCTATATCTATGCATACCTTGTCTCCGATCTTATATTCTATCATTAGTCTGCTGAGCCCCGGCCTGCCTCTAGCACGAGGATGTTTTCTTAAAAGCTTCCTTCCCCTAGTCCTATACCCCTTTGAATGCCTTGGCATAACTGGCTACACTTAACTACCACAGAGATATAAGGTTTGTGCATGTAGATCACCTTAGAGAAGAGAACTTCGGCCTATCACCTTAGGCTATATACACTAATAAAGACCGCAAATTAATATACTAATCAGCGAGTTTACTCCCGTGGCTACACTGCCATACCTAGCTCTTGCAAAGAGAATAGTAGTCCTCTCATGTCTGATCGCCGCGACTTATCAGGATATAAAAACTAGAGAAGTAGATGATTTAATCTGGATTACTATGATATGCTTGACGACCCCTTTAGTTCTTTTTGAACTCTTTACATATAGTAAATCGGTTTTAGTGACATATATCATCTCTACACTACTTACAGCAGTATTGTCGTTCTTATTAGCTTATTTTGGTTTGATGGGCGGCGCAGACGCTAAAGCGTACATATGTCTCAGCATAGCCGAGCTCCCGGAGCCTACCGTTATTGATAGAACCTTTCCTGGAATAAGCATATTCATTAATTCAGTTATATTATCTGCATTAACCTCTTTACTGATTTTTGCTAAAAACGTGAAACTTATGTATACTTCGTCTCTAACATTCCCTCAAGAAACTAATATCTTGAAGAAGTTAATACTATTATTTACTTCAACTATGATAAACATAAAAGAACTAGAGAGAAATCCACATAAATACTTTGTTTTAAATACAGCAAATAACAAAATAGATATTAATATAAGACTAGCAAGACAAAACACTTCTGAGATAATCCCATTACTAAAGAAGAGAAATGTAAAAAGGGTCTGGGTTACTCCAGCTCTCCCCTTTATATTATTTATTTTACTAGGATATATGTTTTATATGCTCTTAGGTAATATAGTCTTTATACTATTTAAGTGAGCTTTACTTTCAATTTATGTACTATTTTACTTAAAACTCTTTTCGTAGATTCTTCAACATCTGCCCCCTTAGCTGCCTCCTCTATTAGCTCATCTATGCTAACTATGCCTTTAAGCCAGGCGTAGGCTATTAAGGCCTCGAGAATGTCCTCTTTCTCCATCTCAGTAAAAACAGTTTTTTCGACTATCGAAAGTATCTCCTCTTTGGTTATTATACGCCTTAAAATTTTATCTGCAACTTTGATTCCACACGGCTTCTTTAAAGCGAAAGTTAATCCTGCTGAGACAACAAAGTTTAAAATAGAGTCCCCTAGTTGGGCATATGCTTTATTCAGTACCAGCTTCATGGCGAGAAAGCGCCTCTCTGAATTTTGTCTTTAGTTCATTCATTAGTGCGACTATTTTATCGCAAGCTCTCATGACAGCCTCTCTGGGGCTTCCATCTCTTGTTCTTACGTAGACTATCGGCTTTCTTATTAATGGATGAGGAATTCTATATGCGCTAAATTCTACTAAAGGGTCTTCTAAGAGAATATTGACTAGCAGATTACAAAAAGTATGGTCTTCACCTTCTAGGATAAACTCTAGCTCGTGTTCATTTTCTCTGAGTATTTTTAATTCCATCGTAGCATAGGACAAAGACTCCCTTAAAAACTTATACTTCCTAAGCTTCTTTCACCTTTACCGCCTATTTTCTATCCCACTGAATATAAAGAAAATATTAATTTAAGCGCAGTACTTCTTTATAATCTCTTTAATCTCATTTAAGTTTTTTGTTAATACAATTTTGCCATCTATAATATTTATACATTCGTTATTTTTAAGAAAAACTATAGATTCATCAACATTCTTGTCTAAAAGTAGAGAAGTATATGCTATAGCCTTTCTAGAAGACGGCGTGGTGCTCATTAGCGATAAATCCTTGTATATTTTCGCTAATTTTTCAAATACCTTGATTACAGTGGAGTAGTCTGCATCTGTTTTAACAAAACCCTTCGATACCTCTACTTTAAATCCTTTTAGTCTCAGCACCTCAAGTGCTAAGTTAATGGATATAGCAGCATCTAGGCTTACTGACTTTAATATGCTACGCAGATTGTATAGAAAATATCCTTCATAGCTTCTTCTTCTCTTATATTTGACCTCAACTAGTATTCTCCTAAGTTCATTGACAGCAGATTTTACATGGTCTTTGTCTCCCTGAAAAGATACCTCAAGAGACTTTAGCCTCGTCCTCACTATCACTACAACATTTCTTATTCTCTTATTAATTTCATTAAGTACTTCTTCAAGCTCCTCATCACTATCAACTCTTACGACAATCTTCCTCTCGTACATAGACAGTTACCTTTGTAGGTACATTGACGAGATCTTTTTCCTGAAGCTCATCCTACACACTGGGCAGAATAGAAAAAGTCCTCTTTTACGCAGAGGCTTTACACAGAAAGGACACCATGAAAGAATAACTCCGAATTCTCTTCCTCTCAAAGTTAAATGAAAGGGAGGGCCTTCATCAGAGATAACTTTAGCTCTTATAATATCGCCTATTCTGAGTAAAACATGCATGTCTCGAACAGGCTCACTGAGAGCATAACTAGCATGAATTATACCGGTGAAGGGTATAGGTAGGAAACCTTTATTCTCAACTTCATATATCTTCGCTACAGCAAAAAGGTTTCTTACACTAGCGACTTGAGCATATACTGCATCTTTCGCTCTAGGTATGAGTATTCCTTTTGAAGGTAATATTGACATTACATGATTTAATCTATCAGCCCTTACTTTGCCGACAACTGATGCTCTTAAAAAGCCGTCTTTCTCATATATGTATTCTCCTGGATAGTACTCCTCTATTACTGCTAGGACCTCTCCTGGCACAACAAGCTCCTCGCTCATAACTACTACTTTGAAAAGATATTTGCTGATAAAGCTTACTGTTTTACATTCTACCATATGGGTAATTGCACGAGCGACTTTTTATGATAAGCTTATGGCTACTAGTTCTACAAGAGAAGGGGCTATCCGCTATTACATGCTTGTAGCGAGCAGAAAACAGTAACTTTACAGAGTCCTTAACTTTATATACCTCTTCTTGAAATCTTCTCTTGCGGGGGTGCCCGAGCTAGGTCAAAGGGGCGGGACTCAGGACCTAGTCTGGTGAGAGCTCCCGTGGCGTAGGCCTGCGTGGGTTCAAATCCCACCCCCCGCACCGAGGTTCGAGAAAAACAGTTCAAAGAAAGTATGACTCATATGAATAGTCTTCATTGCACCGATAATGGACTATTCTCGGCTTTATCTAGATGGTTTGGAGAAAGATTTACTAAATACATGCTTGAGTCTTTAAGTTATCCTTCTTCCCGATATTACATTAGAGTAAATACTCTAAAAACTACTGTTGATTATGTTATTGACGAGTTACGTAAGATAGGACTGGAAGTTTTTAGAAGTAGTTTTCTTCCAGAAGCTTTAGCTACTCCCATTAGAGGACCGTTTAGAATAAACATATATGCAAAGAAAGTAGTTGTAGATAAGTTTACAGCAGAGAGCGTAATGCTAGGCGCCGATGTATATTCTCCAGGAGTTATTCGAGCCAAAAACATAGATGAAGGGGATTTAGTCACAGTAGTAGCACCTAATGGGCGTCCAGTGGCCGAAGGAGTAGCTCTCATATCTGGCAGTGAGATGCTGCACAGAAAAAAGGGACTCGCTGTAAAAACCTTAAAATCATTATTTAAAGCACCTAAGATTAGAGCTCTAAAGCTATTTACTGAAGGAGCAATATATGACCAGAGTCTGCCTGCAATGATAACTTCGAGAATTCTAGACCCTAAGCCAGGCGAAGTAATTATAGACATGTGCGCAGCTCCTGGAGGAAAAACTACGCACATAGCGCAGCTTACTGAAAATAGAGCCACGATTATTGCTGTTGATAGATCTAAGAATAGATTAGCTAAGCTGGAAGAAAATTGCAGAAGACTAAACGTCACCTGCGTTAAGACTCTTGTACATGACTCAAGGTATCTGTCTGAAGTAATTGGCGAAAACTATGCAGATAAAGTTCTCTTAGACCCCCCTTGTACGGCCTTAGGAGTCCGCCCCAAGGTTTTTGAGAAAAGGAAAGCTAAAGATATTGTCGCGACTGCTGAGTATCAGAGACAACTTCTGAGAGAAGCAGTTAAGCTTGTTAAAAGAGGTGGCATAATAGTATATTCTACGTGTACCTTAAGCGTGGAGGAAAACGAGCTCAATATCATATATGCTTTAAGAAAAATGAGACTTAAGCTCGTGAAACAAGAGCGTATGATAGGCATGCCATCAAGTACCGTATTGAAAAATATTCCACTTGGCTATACTCAGAGGTTCTTCCCCCACATACACGAGACTCCTGGCTACTTTATAGCTAAGCTAGTTAAGACCTAACATATTTTGTTTTAAGTCTGCTTCCGCAGATAGGACAAGTATTTAATCCTACAAAAGTTCTTCCACATGCCTGACAGTAGTACATCTTTTTCTTACTTTGACCTATAGGCGGGTGAACCACTGGTTTAAAGTCTACTTTAACGGATTTGAGTATACTCTGAATCTTATAGTCATCAGTAAAGACAGAGACTTCTACTCCACTAGCTGAATACTCTAGAGCTAGCGCTATAACACTAATATCAGCTTCCGAAAGATCTCTGTGATAACCCATTTTCGTGGCTATTTTTCTAGCTCTGCGCACATATTCACTTTTAGGCTGCTTTATTTCTATGAAACCTCGCTCCTTGAGAGCAGATAAAACATACCTTGACAGACTACTTTTTAGCTCTCTCAAAACTTCAGGAGATGTAACTGCTCTAGTGTTTCTCAGGAGGAGAGCTGCCCCGTGAATGAGAGCTGAAGTATCAAGAACCACTACTCTCACTTAAACACCTCTTAATCGAAACCCTATTTTTCTAAAAGGATTTTTTGAAAACCTTATAAATCTGATGCAATGTTTATCAGACAGATATATATGTATTTTCCCGCTTCGAGGAACCTGTATTGAGTCTATTCCGTCACATATCAGCAGTCCCTCACGTTTCGTAGAAAAAATAGTAATAGTGCTCTCTCCCTTAATGACTATTGGTCTCGTCCAAGGGTTGTATGAGCAAAGTGGGCACACTATAAGCGCATACAGTCTAGGGTCTAGGATAGGTCCTCCTGCTGATAATGTGTAAGCAGTAGAACCTGTAGGCGTCGCTACTATGACTCCGTCTCCTCGGTCTTCGTACAGCATCTCGTTATCTACTAGAACCCTATAATTAAACACCTTAAAGGGTCTTTCGCCGACAAAGACTGCTTCATTTAAGACAAGGATTCTCTGTTCACTAAAATCAAAAAACACCTCCGCTCTAAACCGCTTATCTATAAAATACCTCCCTTCTAATATCCTTCTAAAAGCCCACAAAAGCCCGCGCTCACTAATTTCAGTTAAGAAGCCGACAGTTCCAGCATTAACTCCGAGTAAGGGAGGAGGATTCTCCACTTTATGTACTGACTTCAAAATTGTTCCATCTCCTCCAATACACACTATAAAATTGCTCTTCTCGCACAACTTACTGATATCTGCTACTTCGCATATTACTTTAAGTCTTTCAGCAGTTAAGTTTTCAACAATATACTCTACATTAAGCTGTTCAAGCAATTTCACAGTATTTAGAGCTACTTTAACAGCCTTAACGTCATCCGAGGCTACTATTCCCACTTTCATAGACCTCCTCCTTTAAAGCCTCACTGTTAAAAAGCACCTCTGACACAAATACTTTATGAAACTTAACTCTCTTCATCGTCTTATCCTAAGACCAGAGCCTTCAAAGCGCAACAAATATTTAAGAGAACACAATAAGTAATTCACAACAATAGAGACATGCGAGGTGGAGATATGTCTAAGCCTGTTGACGCTGGAAGCCTAAAAGTGGGATCATTTATAGTAATAGACAACGAGCCCTGTAAAATAATGGAGATAGAGAAATCCAAGCCAGGTAAACACGGGTCAGCCAAATGCAGAATAGTGGCCATCGGATTGTTTGACGGAAATAAGCGAAGCATAGTCGTTCCAGCTGATTCTAAAGTAGAGGTGCCGATAGTAAATAAGAAGACTGCACAAGTACTAGCACTTCTACAAGACACCATCCAGTTAATGGACTTATCTACGTATGAAGTCTACGAAGTACCAGTGCCCGAAGACGAAGATTTAAGAAAAAGAATATCTCCTGGAGTAGAAGTAGAAGTATGGGAAGTACTCGGACGAAGAAAAATAATGAGAATTAAATAGATTTAAGGAAAGTGATGAGCCCCTTAGTCTGAAAGATGAAGAAGATTATGAGTGCTGAAAATAGGTAGCACCACTTAATAGTACGCTCCATGGGGTTTAGGCGGCGGAGCCACAAAAATGTAGTACTTTTCTTCGCCCCTAATTTCTTCTAAAATTCTTTCAATTACAAGCTTTCTCGGATCTGGTATTTTCACTCTCTTTTTAATATCATCAAAACTACTAAAAGGCTTCTTTCTTCTCTCCTCCAATATTCTCCACAGAGTTTTCTTCCCTATACCTCTCAGCAACTCCAGGCTATGCATTTTAGTCGTAAGTGGTGGTGCTTTATTGAAAAAGTCCACAAACCTCTGCTCCTGTTTTGAAACTATTTCCTCTACTATTCCAGGTAGCTCGTCTCTAGCTAATGGAGTTAAATCATCATAAGTTATCCTCCGTAAAACTCTCTCAACCTTTTCTCTAATCCCCCTCCCTATGAACACTCTTTCTCCAACGGACAATGTCATGCCTCGATAAGGCGCTACTTCAAGCAATGTAAAAAAGTTTTCACCCACCACCTGTGCTACAGGCCCTCTATAACCTCTATATCTCTTTAATGGTGATGGAATGAAATCTAATACGTATGCATACTCTTCATAATACTTCTTAGGGAAAACCATCGGGTTCACCGATACTCGTTAATTACCGATAACATTTTTTCCAAATCCTCGGGTAAAAAAACCTTAGTAGTCTCCTTAGCCAGAATAGTCCTTAATTCATCAACCGTTTTAGGCATAATATTGACTACTTGAACTGCTGAAAATTCAGATAAACCAAATTCTTTGACTAGTCTGTTTAAAAGTTCAGATGCATGATCACCGTCTATTTTACTAAATTTTCTTAAATACTCTAAAACCTTCTCCTGTAATTGTGATAAACCATATTTTTCCTTAATTTCCTCTATTATTCTGACAGCTTGAGGTATAGCAATCATCTTCTGTGATAGTATCTTCATATCTTAATTCCATATGAATGGAAGTTTTTATCTTTTTCGTTAAAGAATTGCTCTTCATAAATATGTAAAGCTACCTCCTTTCTATAGGATTTAAGTTCTCTTTCCGTTAATCATAAACTATATTTCCTCCTTCTCACATGTATCACAGATAGTTTATGTCACTTGAGGAAATAGTGCTAAAACATGCACTAATTAATGCTATTAAATACGGAGGGAAGGCTTCAGTACAGGCAGTTATAGGAAAAGTTCTCGCAGAAAATCCCTTATTAAAAAAGGATATAGAGAAAGTAGTTAAAATAGCCGAAGCTACTGTCAATAGAGTAAATGAAATGAGTATATCTGAGCAGAAGGCACTGCTTGAAAAACTATTTCCAGGTACTTTCGCTAAGAAGAGAAGGAAGGAGACCAAGAAAACTCTTCCCCCTTTACCTAATGCTGAAAAGTACAAGGAAATTCGTACTAGATTTGCACCGAACCCAGATTTTGTACTTACGCTGGGAAATGCCAGGCCAGCTATTCTTAGCTATGAGTATGCTAGAATGTATCGAGGTAAGTTCATACTAAGATTTGAAGATACTGATCCTAGGACAAAACGGCCAATAAAAGAGGCTTATTCTCTGATCAAAGAGGACTTAAAGTGGCTTAAAGTATCCTGGGATGAGGAGTATATACAGTCCTTAAGAATGCACATATATTATCAATACGCAAGGGAGCTGCTAGAACAAGGTGGCGCATACATATGTAGATGCCCGCCATCAACTGTGAAAGAGTATAGAGCGAAGGGCATTCGTTGTCAATGTGCACAAAAGCCAGTAGAAGACCAATTGGAACTATGGGATAAAATGCTTGAAGGAGCTTTTAAAGAAGGTGAAGCTGTATACCGAGTAAAAACAGATCCCAAGTGCCCTGATCCCTCAGTGAGAGACTGGATAGCCTTTAGAATAATAGATACAACCAAGTACCCACATCCCCTTGTTGGAGACAAGTTCATAGTATGGCCTACATACAATTTTGCCTGCGCTATCGATGACCATGAAATGAAAATAACACATATATTAAGGGCAAAAGAACACATATCGAATACCATTAAGCAAAAATATCTCTACAAACACATGGGATGGAACTATCCTGAAGCCATACACTTCGGGAGATTAAAGCTTGAAGGATTTATACTAAGTAAATCGAAAATTCGTGCTGGTATTGAAAAAGGGCTCTATGAAGGTCCTGATGATATTAGGTTAGGAACTTTAATGGCTCTTAGAAAGAGAGGATTCTTACCAGAGAGTATCTGGGATCTGATACTTGAAGTTGGAATAAAGTCCTCAGAAGCGACTATAAGCTTCATTAATCTGTGCTCGCTTAACAGAAAGTACTTAGAGCCTAGGGCAAACAGATATATGTTTGTATGTGAGCCTATGCTGGTAGAAATAGAGACCAAAAAGGATCTCATAGCTAAAATAAGCAATCATCCATCGTATCCTGAGCGCGGTTACAGAAAAATAGTGCTACATGCTGAAAACAACATAGTTTCCGTATATGTCTCAAGAGAAGATATCCTCAAAAACAGAAACAAGCCCCTTAGGCTAATGGGTCTCGTAAACATCACTATAGATTGCATCCAGGAAAAGAAAGCTAAAGCAAGGCTTTATAGAGGAGATATAAGGGATATAAAAGCAGCTAAAGGAGACATAGTCCAGTGGGTGCCAGCTTCAGATAACGTTAAAACGAAAGTAATTAGGGTCAAGAACAATAACATAGTGATAGAAGAAGGTTTAGCAGAACCTTCTATTAAATCACTTAAGGTAGGTGAAAGAATACAGTTTATCAGATACGGTTTCGCGAAGTTAGACGAGATAAAGGAAGACGAAACAAGAATATTCATATATATTCATGACTAGACCGCTTAACCACAGCTACTATTAATCAAATGCACTAATCTCTGTTAAGTGCATACGGCTTCGATTTGTATAAAATGTTTTCAGGAAGCTTATCTCTATGTTTCAGTAAGAAGTTGATATCTTCTCTCTTATTACGGAGATCATCAGGAAGAAGTATCGTAATTTCGTCAATTATTGGATACCACCGACCGCAATTTTCACAGTAGAGTACTCCCTCCTTAACTTCATACTTCACACACTCTTCACATGGTGGTTTTTCAATCTCCTTAAGGCTCTTACCCAAATAACCGCAGTACAATTCACATAGTGGAGGCTCTCTCTCAATAACTCTTTCTGGATACTGCATGACATCTATCTTATATAGCCTTAATGGAAAATGTTTACACATCGGACATACTATCATATCTAGTAGCCGAAACTTCACATTATGCCTATAGATAGCCTTAACATAAAGATTTCCCTAATAATCTACATCAAAATATCTTCATTTACGCTTTCAGACTTTGAAATATGAATCGAGCAAATATATTTCAGTGTAAAAATTCCTATTACTGTGTCCTCTATTGAGAACGATTTAAAGAAGATCATTAGAAAAAGGCCACCAGTACTGGAGATTTTGCTTCATGCTATCGCCTTAGGAGAGTTCACAATGCCTCAGCTAGCCGAAGAGTGCGGCAATGTAAAAACTGCCGTCGTAAGAAGATATTCGCGCTACTTAATGAAAATGAACATCATTTATAGAAAAGCTGAGGGAATATATGCCTTAAACGAGTTTTTAAAAGATCAAATTGAAAAATTCGTTAAAAACATGGGTATAATTGCACATACTCGCAAATATTTACTAATAAATGGTGGACAGTACTATACACTTATAGTGAATAGGAGAAAAGGATTTGCTGTTAAGACTATAGATAAAAAAGTTATTACAGTTATTATTAAAAATGCAGATACTCTTCCTAGGTGGTTTTCTGTTAGACATGTTTATGAAAAGTTAAAAATTCCTATTAAATTAGCTTCACTCGCACTTAGAGTAATGTTTATCATGGGTATTTTAGAAAGGTCTACTATTGACGGCATGAAAGTTTACAAGTTTAAGAAATAGCTTCATAGACCAGCTGGTTCAAGATATCGTCAAATGTCTTCTTAATAATACCCTTCTTTTCGAGTGCTATGAGTGCTCTATACAAGCCTACTGGCGGAATACCCAGTTTTTTAGACCAAGAATACAAGTCTTCCTTACTGACTCTGCCTTTAGACAGTATATAACCACGAACAAGTTCTTCATAAGACTGATTCTCTGCAGGCTTTGGGGCTTCTTCGGCTTTCATCTTAACCTCTCTTTGGGGTTGTTTCTGACTTAAAAATTCTGTTAAAAGGACTTTTGGCTCTTCCTTTTTCTTTTTAGGCATACAATATATTTCATATCTTAGGCTACTTAATATATTTGCTTCCAAGAGCATATCAAACGCTAAGCAGAAAAATTTATTTCAAGCTGACTTAAAGAAAAAGTTTGGGCCGGTAGTTCAGCCTGGAAGAATGCCGCTCTCGCAAGCCTCCGGGATAAGCGGTGGACCCGGGTTCGAATCCCGGCCGGTCCACAATTTTATGCTTACTTAATTGAAGTATAGTCTACTTCGTTTAAAACCTCACATAAACACATCATATATTCATGAAAACTTGAATGCATTAAGTATATTTATTTGGATATCACCGAGATATCACTTCAATATATCATTTAAAATAGCTTACAACTCTTTATTATTTTAACCTCTACAAGAATATCATGAACCGGAGAGAGACAAGTCCTGTAAGGAAAATACCTATACAGTGTAGAATACCTGTAGATCTAGATAAAAGGTTTCGCCTTAAAATAGCCGAGAAATACGGTGTTAGAAGAGGTGCTCTCGAAAAGGCCCTTACGGAAGCTATCATTCTATGGCTTAAGTTTCACGAAAAGGGTGGTGAAAATGAGAGAATATAGGGCTCTATTCTTAATAATAGTTCTTGCAGCTCTTCCAGCACTAATGCTGACTACTTCATCTACCGAGACCACCCACTTCTACGTTGAGGTAGAGTACTTCCTTGAGGGCTCCACTGAATTAAATATAATCCTCGGTGCAAATGAAGTGAGAGAAATAATAGCTCCTCCCGAGCCAGAGGGCTTTAAGCTTGAGTACATGGTAGTCACTACTAAGACAGGATATATTCCTAAGGAACTGACCCCTGTATCAACCACATTCGAGAAAGAAATAATTCAAGGAGATAAAATCTACGCAATAGTATCTAAAACAGGAAAACTTAAGATAGTCAACTCTGGATCAAAGAACTTTACGACAACATTACTCGTAAAAACACTCTATGTTAAAAGAAGCTGGTATAAAGTCTCGGGAGAGACCCCCGAGATAGTATTTAACATCACAAAGCCAGATGACCCGCTCTTTACTCTAAGCAACCTAACCGTGAAGATAACTATCGACAACTATGCTCCCTATAGAATAGTAGACATAATCGATCCCAGCGGAAAATCTCTCGTATCCTTAGAAGCTGAAAGTAAGATATCAGCGAAATCTTTCAGCGTAGATCTGAAGCACGTAGTTCTTGACTTCAGTGAAGGAGACCTTAAAGAAGGAACCTACGCAATTAAACTAAAATATAGCACTGAAGCAATCTTACCCTCAGCATTTATAGTAAGAAATGAAAAAATACTCAAAGACTCCATACCCCCTGAATCACAGAAGAGCTTTAGTGAGAAGACCCAGAGCGGAGGGAGGCACTTAGGATACGTAGTAATACTCTACTCAGTAATTCCAGAAACCAGCTATACTAAGGCAAAAGTAAAAATAACATCATCGCTCGTAGACCTTGTATTCCATGAAGCCCAAGAGATAGTCACTAAAGGTGCCTCCTACCTAGTACCGCCGCTGCGCTTCAAGTTCTGGGTTAAAGCGTACATAGTCTTCGGAGACAAGTTCACTATAGTAAACGACCTCAAAGAACCAGTAAACGTAATGTACATGCCTGTGACAATAGTGCCCACTGGAAAATGGACGCCTGAAGAACTCATAGCCGAAGTAAAGTCTGAACACCTAGAAGGCGCTGAATATGCCTACTTAGTAGTTCAATTACCGCCCAACGCGTATATCGAAAAAGTAGTTTCGCCTTCGGGAGTCACGTATCAGAAATACTTAAACAGCTACATACCTTGGGGCTCTGCTAATAGAAGTGTAAGCGTCTCAGGTAGAGAAATGTATATACAAGTGAAGTCGAGAAATCTCATTGAAACAGGTTCATATAGAATCTCAGTCAAGTGGCTCCCTATTCAAATTAAGGTAGTAGATTACAAGGGCAAGCCTATAGCTGATGCTGAAGTAGTAATTAAGACTTCTAGCGTAATGTTTAAGAAGTCCAGTGGTAAAGACGGTAAAATAGTATTTAAACCTTACATACCAGGAATCTATGAATTAGCCGTATACTTCAAGGGAAAACTTGTTAACAAGACTATAGTTCCAGCATTCTATAAGGAGTCTATGACTATCAGATGCTCAGTTTACGATCTAAAAATAGTGACTGTTGGAGCTAGAGGGCAGACTCTCAGTGATACCGTTATCATGATTATAGACACTGAAACAGATTCAGAACTTTACTCAGGCATAAGTGATAGCAACGGATACTGCGTGTTTGAGCAAGTACCTGCGGGAGAATATACTATTATAGCTAAATACAAGAGGGTATCGGCTTCCACTAGAATTAAAGTGACTGGGCCATTAGAGAAAAAGATACAGTTAGATGTATTCTTAGAAACACCTTTTGCAAACATTCCGTTAACAACTAAAGAGACCATAGGACTTATATTGGCTCTAGTAACGCTCGCAGGAGTCTTAAAGTGGTATAGCTCTAGGACACACAAAGTGGAGAACTAATTTCATACTATTTTACTAATCAATTTTTCTTTAAATTTTTAGCAATACATTGGTTCACCAGACTAATAATTACACTTTTATATCCCTAATGCTAAATGCATTCCCGTAATGCCCGTAACTGTTTTACAGAAGGAGCTTGGAGAAGTCGAGCTAACTAAAGAAAAATTCGATAAATATTTATTATTTATGAAGGAGATATTTGAATTTAAGTACAAGCCCCTCATAGAGTACATTACTCTCACAATTTATAATGAAGCTCCCTGTCTTTACATAAGATTATCTTCTCCTCAGGGTTATAGCTTAGAGACTCTCTTAATAGCTAAAACTCATCCTTTATATAGCATAAGTAGTACAGAGGCTCCTCCCTCTTTACTACAAGAAATAGCGAATTCTATTGAATACTTTACTTACTTTTTCGCTGAAACCGGCGGTAAAGGTCACGTGTATTTTATCTATGTGCCTGGGCAGTCCATAGTTCCATTAAGACAAGCTACGAAAAAACACAAAATGATTGAAAAACTATTCTTCGAAAACATGATATACCTGTTCGTGCTCTCGATGATAATCTCCTTTCTATTATACTTACTTGTCTATCTCCTTGTTCCGCTAGAATACCTTCCAGTAGCAATAATTCTAGCTCAGTCACCACTGCTAATACTGGCTCCAAAAATCATCGAGTTGCTCGGAGACTGGATAATAAATGAAAAACATCCTATAGTAGTGATTGTTGATATATCACTAAATATAAATGAGTATGAAAACTTTGTAAAAAATATTTTTAACAAGTATAAATATGAAATAAAAACTAAGATATTTCACGCTATTTCACAAGACTTCCACGCAAGCTTAAATAAATATAAGGTATCTGAAATACTCAAATCATATGGAGCTTCAATAGACCCAGACTTCATCAACATCAGAGTAATAGACCTGTACTCTATTGTCTCAAACATATTCAAAAAATATAGATTGGCAGTACCAAAGATAATTTTATCAAATATAATAGTCCCGAATGCCGCCGCCAGCGGAATACTGACCCCCTACTCAGTGCTACTAATAACCTCAGGTCTCCTAGTGAAGCTAACTGACAACGAGATTTCAGCCGTTATAGGACATGAGGCCAGCCACTTGAAAAATAAAGATCCTCTACTATTCTATATTTTAAGTTCAGCCGAGTATTTAACGCGACTCTATTTGATAGCTTATGTTTTATGGCCACTACTTATAAGGGCAGGACTATTGCTCGAGTTACTCTATTTATATTTCTCATTAACCGCCTTATTTTTTGTTGCTAAGTTTCTCGAAGCAAGAGCTGATATAGAAGCTGCTGCTAAAGTAGGTAGTGGAGATCCCTTAGCTTCTGCTTTAAAGAAGATTGGCTTCAGAAGGTTAATTAGAGAGACCCGCTTTTACGGGCGAGCGAGAAGCTGGCTCCTTTGGGATCCTCATCCTCCAGTATCATTTAGGATAGAGCTCCTCAGACGTATTCGAGTCGAAGACATCAAAAATCCCTGGATATTCTCTATTGTTGAGTGCACTAAAGACTTTATTCAATCAGTTTTATCATAGCAGTAACGAATCTCTAATCAAGTCTCATTACAGATGTTCTTAAGAAGAGTTTGTCAACAAATAACAATACTTTTTTAACGAAATGTTTATTATACTTCACGTTTTAGAAAAATAGATACGCCGCGATGAGTGAGGGCCCAAGCTATGAATCTCAGATGAGTAAATTTAGTTACGAGCGGCGAGCTAAGACTAAAGCGGAGGATCACGTATGCCTAAGGTCAGAAAAGTTAAAAGAAGACCTCTTAAGAGAAAAGTTAAAAAAAGAGAAAAGGCAATGTCTTCAAAGCATGTAGTACTAATTGGCGCAATATTATACCTGCTCCCCTTAATAGCATTACTTTTAAAGCCTGAGTTCTCGGAAGAAGAATTTCTCGAAAAGCTTCTCGAAATGACTGCGTCTTTAGCTATGCTTATCTCTATTTATATAGCACTTAAACTCGAGATATCAAAGTACTACAAGAGGCTCATATCATCAAAGCTCCTAGCGATGAAGGCTCCCTCGATAGAAATCCCTGCAACACCTGCTGAAACTAGGGTTGGAGCTCCTCTAGTAAAGCCGGCTGCGGCACCAACAGCTACTCGAGAAAAACCAGTAGCAATAGTACCTGCATCAGAAGAAGTAAGGCCAAAGCCTCCTGTAGCCTCTAAAAAAGTCTGTCCTTACTGCGGAGGAGAATTGCCTTTAGGTGACATACATATCTTCTGCCCTCATTGTGGAAGGAAACTGAGAGACTAACCTTCCTTTTTCTCTCTAAGCTCTCTTCCATACTTCACTCCGATTTTTAAGGCATGTAAATTTAAGTCAAGGTACTCTTTCCTTACTAAGTCCTTTACTGCTCTGCTTAAGGCCTCCTCGCTCACGACGCTCGTGTATCCGGCAAATATACCTAGCGATACAATGTTCATCACTAAGGGACTTCCTATTCTTAAGGCTATTTTGTAAGCAGGTATAGGGAGGTTTTTAACATAATCAGAGTGTTTTTTAACGTAGACATCGTCTGCAAATATTACTCCATTTCTTTTCATCTTTCTTACATATCGATCATAAGCTTTCTGAAAAAGCATTATGCCGTAATCTGCTTCAACTACTCCTACTAGCGGTATCTCCTCATCGCTTATAATCACTTCAGATCTAGACTCTCCTCCTCGAGCCTCAGCGCCATAGGACTCTACTTGAATAACATACTTGTTCATGTATATGCATGCAGCACGTGCCAGTACGTGACCTGCAAACTGTATTCCCTGACCCCCACGCCCTCCAATTATTATTTGAATCATGTTCCCACCACAGCCTCTCCTCTATATTTATTTAGCTTATCTATATAGCCCTCCTCCTCTCTATCCAGGAAAACTCCACATACTATCCTTGAGGGAGACAATTCTGCCTCTTCAGGCAGGGCCTTCGGCTTAATAACTGACACTTTTTTCAGATACTTTATCATATCAGGTGCTCTCCCCATCTTATTGAGTCTACCGTAGATTGTGGGACAAGTAGAAATAACTTCGATAAACCTGAATCCTCTTCTTTTGCGTAGACACCTTTCAATAGACATAGTCAGCTGCACCGGGTGGGCCACAGTCCAGCGAGCAACATAGTTTGGATGACACGCTGAAACAAGTTTTACAGCGTTAAATGGAGTCTCCATGATGTTTCCATACGGCGTTGTGGTGGTGTATGCACCTACAGGAGTTGTGGGCGCTACCTGGCCCCCGGTCATAGCGTATACTTGGTTATTTACCATTATGACTATTAGGTCCATATTTCGCCTAGCAGCATGAATGAGATGGTTTCCTCCTATGGCCAATATGTCGCCGTCGCCTCCTACCACTATCACTTCAAGGTCAGGTTTAGCCAGTTTCACTCCTGTAGCAAAAGGTATTGCTCTTCCGTGCAGAACATGCGCATTGTCTGTGTAGAGATAAGTTGCCATTCTTCCCGTACATCCTATTCCTGTAATTAAGACTATCTTGTCTAAGTCAACACCTACTTTATCTAGGGCTCTCGCGAGCGCGGCTAAGATAATACCGTTTCCACAACCAGGACACCATATTGTCGGAAAAGCCTCAAGTCTCAAATACTTATCAAGCGGGTGATTCATATCCTATCCCTCACAAGCTCAACTATCTCGTGAGGAGTAGGGGGCTCGTAATTAAGCCAAGGTATTAATTCAGCATCTTTTCTAACTCTAGTTATCTCTCGGTATATCTGTCCATAGTTCATCTCAACTACGAAAACTTTCTTTACTCTCTTGCAGACCTCTTCAAGCTCCCTCTCAGGAAACGGCCATATTGTCACAGGTCTAAATACCCCTATTTTGACCCCTTCATTTCTGAGCTCAAGCGCTGCTGCCTTGCATATGCGAGCCATAAATCCAGCTGAAATTATTAAGTAGTCGCAGTCTTCGGAGAAAATACTATCCCACTTAACTATTTTTTCATAGTTACGTCTTATTTTATCACATAGTCTCTTAACCAGTGCTCCGTGAATGTCAGGTCTATTGTCTGCAGGTAACCCTCGCTCATCATGTGCACTTGTTTCACACCTAGTTCTCCATCCTTCACCAAAGCAAGCCATGGGTGGAACAAGTGTTTCAGGATCCGGCGCATATGGCTTAAAAGTTTTCCTCAAAGCCTTGGGGTCTCCGAGAGGTTTTGGTCTATTGACTATTTTTATCTTGTCTTTAGGAGGTATTACAAGCCTCTCCCTCATGTGTCCTATAACAGCGTCTAATAATAGAAACACGGGCACTCTGTACGTTTCAGCTAAATTAAAAGCCTCAACTGTAAGAAAGTATGTTTCCTGTACGCTCCAGGGATATAATGCTATAATCTCATAGTCTCCACTGCTCAACCAGCGTACCTGTTGTAGATCTCCCTGCCATGGTCTTGTGGCAGCGCCTGTAGCTGGCCCGGCGCGCTGAACGTCTACTATCACACATGGAGTTTCCGTCATAGCAGCAAATCCTATAGCTTCTGCCATCAAACATATTCCTGGACCAGAAGTAGCCGTCATTGCCTTAAGCCCTGCCCAAGATGCCCCTAATACAGCCATTATTGAACCTAGCTCGTCCTCAAACTGAATAAACACTCCTCCGACTTTAGGCAACTCCTTAGCCATGTACTCAGCTATTTCTGTGCTCGGAGTTATAGGGTAGCCAGCGAAGAACCTGCAGCCAGCATCTATCGCCGCCATAGCGCAAGCGTGATCCCCGTGAACTAGCTCCACTTTTTCAGTCATAGTATTCCCTCGTTTTCTCAAAACTAGGTACCTTATTTCACGGAAGAGTTTTAAACTTAGCTTTAACTACTATTTTAACAATATTACATAGCTCCTACTACTCCTTTTACTGAAGATATATTTTCAGTCTACTTTTTGGACAAAAATGGCAAAGTCTGGACAGTGGTATTCACAGTTCTTACATCCAATACACTCTGAGGGCTTTACTATAATGGGATAGCGGTAGCCGTACCTGTTCATATTATCACTCATTGACAAGACTCCCTTAGGACATACTGAGACACATATACCGCACTCTTTACATCTATCTGCTAACACGTGTACAGTAAATTTCATGAATCTCTAAGTAGAGGTAATGTCTCTAGATAAATGTTTTCTTAAACCTATGTTTGTTCTCCATATTCTTCTAGCTCTTCTACTGCCAAGTACACTATGTAACCAGTCAATAAAGCTAACATAAGAGAGTAAAGCACTCTAATAATATCGAGTTTCTTAGGCAAAACCTCAGCTCTGTACTCCACGTAAACTTTAGTCTTCGACTGAGGGGCTATTACAAGAAGTATATTAGGATCTAATTTAACTGCCTTCGCGTAAACTATGATCCTGTCATTAATATTCACCCCTGCTCCTTCAATACAGTCTATGGGCCTGTTTCCCGCATGAATAACCATATCTATCGGCACCCACCCAACAGACTCTAAATACGCCATTGCAAAGGCATGTGGACCTATATTTGAGTAATTAATAGTCAAAATAGGCGACTTCTCGTAAAAGTTCAGTCCCTCCTCGTAGACATAGCAGAAGTATATGAACGCTGGTATTTCCTTAAGCCTAAGCAAAGCGACAGTTAGTGCTGAGATATCACCACAGCTTCCATAACCCCTCTCCAAAGTCTCTGCAGGAGGAGCTATACCGTACGACGAATTCGAGTACTTAATCCTACTACAAATAAATTTTAATATATTTAACAGTACATCAAATCCACTTCCCTCCATCTTCTCCGCAGTCTCTACGACTTTACTAAAATCCCCCTTCCTGTAAAAACCTTTAAGCATCAAGTAATCTTCCGTCGGCATCGGCTCTTTAAGACCCCCCTTCAGTCCTCTAGGCACTCTCTTTACACCCGAAAAAACAAGCCTGTATACGACTACTTTCTGCACTAAAGTAACATTAAGTTTCCCTCCTACATCTAGCCTAAACGGAGAATGAAATTTCAACAATTTATTACCATCAACCTCATCGATGTAATACTTATTTTTATCAGCCAGCTTTCCATTAATATAAACAAGCACTTCCTCAACGTACTGCCAGCCGGAGATATTAGGTATTAAGTAGAAGTTCACTATATCAGAAGGATTTACACCTATTTCAGTAAAGCCAGTGTTTTCTATAACACATCGTGTTATCACTCTATACTCACGTACTGTCAGCTCCTCTACAATGATGTCCATGTTCAGTGCCACTACTAAGAGTAGTGGAATGAGTATTGATAAGAGGATACTCCTCTTCATCGACCAAGTATCCAAGGTGTCTAGTGCTATTAAAGATTGCGCTCCACTAGCGTCCCAAAGCCCAGACCTTCATAAGGTAAGCCACATGACTATGCTTTTATTAAAATACAGAAAACTTTTTGAATTAGGTTAGTGAGCAAAAGTGGGGAACATTTATGTCATCGATATTAGATAGACTTAAGCCTCTCACCCCAGGTCAGGAAAAGCTATTGAACGCATTAAAGAGCAAAGATTGTGACATAGTAGGCGTATTTGGCCCTACGGGAACAGGAAAAAGTCTTTTAAGCTGTGCATATGGAATATCAGCAATACTAAGCGGAGAATACGAGCGCTTTGTCATAGCGAGACCCGTAGTAGACATAACTAGTGGAAAAGAGTACACCTCAGTAGAGCTGGGAGACCTCTTTTACTCCATGGCAGGAGAGTATCTGAGAGATATTCTAACAGGCTGGATCTCCGATGAGGAGTTGAATAAACTTAAGGAAAATGGGAAAGTATTAATCATAGACCCTCATTTTCTGCGAGGAAGAACTTTTGACAACACAGTGATCTTACTAGACGATGTACAGTCAGCAGTCCCTGAGGTAGTCTGTGAAGTGATAATGCGCATAGGAAGAAACTCAAAACTCGTAATAGCTGGAGACCCTATACTTCAAAAAGACCCCTCACTAGAAAAAGACTCAGCAACTCTTTCACGAGAACTCCTTTTAGGGGAAGAAAGAGCCATAGTAATTGACTTAGGGCTAAAGGACATTGTGAGGCCTGGCGCTAAGAAGGGTGTTAGGCTAGCCTTAGAGATGAGAATGAGGAAGAGGCCTCTGAGCGAAAGCGAGAGAAAAATAATGGAATCAATAAAGGTTCATGCACCTGACGCAGATGTGATAACAGCTGTAGAGTTTAAAGAAGAAAAGGAGAAATTCGAAATAAGAGCCGAAAATGTCCCAGAAGCACTAGTAGTTGTTAAAGAAGAATACCTCGGACGAGTAGTCGGAAGAGGAGGAGAGCGTATTCAAGCAGTAGAAAGAGACGTGGGATTGAAAATACGATGTATAGAGCTAACTTTAGACCTGCGAACATTGATCTCAGCAATACATCCAGTACCGTGGATAAGCAAACACATAATAGACGCAGACTTTGCTGGATCGGAATTACAGGTGACCGTCAAACAGAGAGCATTTGGAGCCTTCATAGGCTACAGAGGCTCCAACATAAGATTCGTAGACAGCATCATGAAGAAACTCATGAAAATAGGAGTTAGAGCTACAGAATTAGAGGAGCCCCCTCCCCGAAGGAGGAGAAGAAAAAGGTAAAACATAATATGTTTTCAGCAGAGAAATCTAAGAGCCCTCATGACGACTACGAATATTGACATACTCATCAAGTACTACAAAAAGTATATATTTTCTCTACCTGAGTCAAAAATACTGATAATAATAAGACCCCTAGTACTTCTACTCTTGGTTCTAGTACTTCAGTCGCCACTCCCCCTAATCCTTGTACTACTTGAACTCTCGGTAAAAATACTTGACAGGATATTCAGGACAAACATTTTCAGCTTAAAAAGGATACTTGGACTGGGACTATTCTCCACGCTATTTTCAGTGATACCCTTAACTATAAACTATACCCTTAGAGGAGAACTCGTTGAGAGATGTATGATACTATCCTACACTATACCGCTAACTTTCGTTAGCATAGGATTCTTCTCAGCTCCACTCACCTTCCTTTACCTATGTACAGCGCTCATTTTAGAACTCTTCTGGACCCCCTTAAACACACATACCTTAATTATCACCAAATACTTGCTGTCCGCTTTAGTCTTAGCGGCCTTCTACGGCAAACTAACCTCAAATAAGCCGCTATTTAAGATGGGCAGAGGCTTTCTCACTTACTGGCTTACTAAGCACCCTGAATACTTTGAAGAAGAGTTGCAGAGGCTATCCGAGGAAAAAGAAGTCACCGTAAGAGCGCTCGCCTTCGTCGATGCACATACTACACGTGCTATAGTAGTGATACCTCATGTACATCCAGGCCCCTTCAGAGAAATAGGTAGTAGCTCACTTCCATCAGACTTGATCTCAGCCTTCATGAAAACCTTTTCTTGCCCAACACTAGTTCTTCATGGCGCATGTGATCATAGACTAGACTTAGCTTCTCGTAAAGAGACGAGAAAACTGGTAAACAATATGATACTAGCAGTCAGTAAAGATTTTAGAAAAGTTCCCGTGAAAGTAGCCTCTGTGATTCCACTACACGTAAACAATCTTACCTTTTACGTCCTCCCCCTGAAGAACTTCGGCAACATAGTGTTTGTAGAAGATAATAGCGGAGAAATAGACGATATTCCCTACACTCTCCAAGAAGAAATGGAGAAAATAGGTGTGGTACTAATAGACTGCCATAGCTCATTCACTCAGACAACTAAGCACTCGATCTCAGACACAGTGAAGCTCAACGACACCGTGAGATCACTACCCAAAATACTCAAGCTAAAACACTATTATAAGGAAACTATAGTTTTAGGATGCTTCATTAGAAGCGATGAAACGCTCCTAAAGGAGCTATTAGGCGAGCTATGTGACGGCGGTATTGGAGCCCTTGTACTCTGTTCAGAAGAGAAAAAGGATTTGATAATAGTATACGACTCCAACAATGTATCACTTATTTTAAGGAAAAAACTGCAGAACTACTTCAAAGAAAAATATGGCTTCAGTAACGTAATAGTATGTTCTACAGATAACCACAAGTACACAGGGTACATAAAAGGTAGAGGATATCATCCACTGGGAGAGGAAACTCCTTTTGAAAAAGTACTCAAGGTCACTGAAGACTGTGTTATAAAAGCATTAAAGAACACTGGAAGAGCGAGAGCATTTCTAGTAGAATATAGGGGAAAACACAAAGTTATTGGGAAAAAATTATACGAAATATCAAGTTATACTAGGTCTGCGACCAGAGCCTCCCTTTTAACACTGCTAGCACTCCTCCTTACATCTCTAATTTAACCTTCTAGCCAGCGCTTAATCCACTCCCAGTTTTCATCAACTATCTTTTGTATCTTAGCCATGTCCTCATCACTTAAGTGAGAGAATCGGCCCTGAGTCCTAAGATACTCAGCAACAGGTTTTCTCTTAGATTTATCTATGAGTCCTTTACTAGGCCCAGTCAGCCTGAACTTCCCGTCCTCTATTTCGTAGAGAACCCAGGTACCCGTCTCTACAGCAAGTCTGCTTATCTCTATAGTCTTACTAGAGTCAAATCTCCAGCCTGGAGGACATGGAGCTAAGAGATGAATGTACTTAAATCCCTTTTTCGCAGCAGCCTTTCTCAACTTCATGACATAGTCTTGTGGATAAGCCAGCGCCGCAGTAGCCACATAAGGTACTCTGTGCATAGCGACTATCAAGGGGATATCCTTCTTGATTTCTCTCTTCCCTGTGGGTGTAGTAGTTGTCCAGGCCATATAGGGGGTTGCTCCAGACCTCTGAATCCCTGTGTTCATATATGCTTCGTTGTCGTAGCATACGTAGATAATGTTATGACCTCTCTCGGCAGCTCCTGAAAGTCCCTGGAGACCTATATCGGCTGTTCCACCGTCACCCGCCCACACGACAACATTCGCGTCTCCTATACCTTTGAGCTCAAGCGCCTCGGCTATCCCTGACGCAGTGGCAGCAGACGCAGCGAACGCTATGTTTATCAACGGAACCTTGATTGCTGACCTAGGGTAGGCTCCCTGAATAATGCTAGAACAACACGCTGGTATAACAATTACAGTCTTGGGTCCTAATGCCTTCAGCAGCAATCTTAATCCAAGAGCAGCTGGACAGCCGGGACAGGCAGGTGTTCCTGGCAGAAAGTATTCTTCTTTAGGTATTACTTTAAAGAGCGGGTGGCTCATAATATTCACCTACCGCCTTAACAACATACTCCTTATCAATACTATACCACATATACTCCGGGACTTCTCCTTTCTCTACAAGATCTAAACTTCTCTTAACTATATTCACTATGTCCTCGTAGCTCACGTCTCTCCCACCTATTCCAGCAACTACGTTAACCACATTTGCAGAACTATTCTTCAGCAGAGCCTTTATTTCTGTTCCCAAAATCCCTCCTCTACCGATAGAGATGTTTCTATCGATCACGCACACTAACTTCTTCGATTTCAACTCTTTTTTCAGCTCGCTTGAAGGAAACGGTCTCACAACTCTAAGTCTAACTAACCCCACCTTATAGCCTTCTTTTCGAAGAATATCTACAGCATACCTAGCGTCTCCAGAGAGAACTCCCATAGTGACTACAGCTATCTCTGCGTCTTCACAAAGATATTTCTCCAAGACCCCTCCATATTTCCTCCCAAAGAGATCCCCGTACTCCTCATCTGCCTCAACTATCGCTTTCTTAGCTTTAGACATCGAAAGATCCATTAAGTAACGAAACTCCATATACCTATCTGGGTAACACAGGCTCCCGTGAGTAAACGGTCTCTCAAAGTCTATAACATAGGGCAGAGGTCTTCTGGGAGGAAGATACTTCGATACTTCATCAGGAGAAAGCACGTCTACAGGCTCTGCCGTATGGGATGTCTGAAAAGCATCCCAGCCCACCATAGCTGGAAGAAGTACCTCCTCATTTTCCGCAACCTTATATGCTTGTATAATAGTGTCGAACACTTCTTGAGCGTTCTCGCAGAAATATATTATCCAGCCTATGTCTCTTAAAGACAAGAGATCACAGTGATCAGACCATATGCTCCAGGGAGGCGCCATGGCTCTTGTGATAACTCCCATGACTATAGGGAGCCTTGCACCCGCAGCCCACCACAACATTTCACTCATATATATCAGTCCATGAGCAGAAGTAGCTGTAAAGACCCTCGCCCCAGCCATGGCTGCCCCTATACAAGCAGCCATCGCACTGTGTTCAGACTCAACCCTGATATACCTTGCATTCATCTCTCCCCTCTCTATGAACTCAGAAAGCTTCTCAACTACTTGCGTCTGCGGAGTAATAGGATAAGCAGACACTACCTCTACTTTAGCTGCTTTAGCGGCATAGGCTGCCGCATAATTACCAGTTAATACAAGCCTCATATTCTCACTCCTCAACCATACTAATAGCCTTTACAGGGCATTCATTAGCACAAATGCCGCATCCTTTACAGTATTCGTATATGATCTCCGGATAGTTTTCCTCAGAAACTCTTATAGCTGCCTCAGGGCAGTAGAGCCAGCATAAAAGACATTTTCTACACTTCTCTCTGTCTATGATAGGTTTAAAGACCCTCCACGAGCCCGTAGCCCCAGCCGACCCCTCACCAGGGTAAGATATAGGTGTTATCAAATCAAATTTTATCTTACTTTCCATTAAATCCACCTCACTCCAGAGTATCCTTCTCGAAGAGCCATCAGATTGACTTCTGCCCTACGTCCGCTCCACTTAGCTTTTACTGCCTCCTCAAAGCTTTTCAGGGAAATTTCTCCAAAAACTTTTGCTAAGGCCCCTAACATAGCTGTGTTAGTCAGCGGAATCCCTGCTAACACTAATCTGTTCTTCAAAGCTATTTCAGTAGCATTCACACAGGCTACATTCCTCCAGCCAAGACTTTCTGCTACCTCTTTATCGGCGTTTACCACGAGAACAGACTCCTTCTTCAGTCCTGAAAAAATCCTCTTTTTATCGTGCTCCAGACCAAGCAGCTTTGAGTCGAGAACTACCACGAAGTCCGGGTTTTTTATCGAAGACCGGACATACACGCGAGTGTCTGAGATCCTATTAAACGCCACTACGTGTGCTCCACGTCTCTCAGCACCGAAGAAAGGTATTGAAACAGCGTAGAATCCATCTCTAACTGCCGCGGCAGCGAAGAGCTCAGCTGAGGTCACTGCACCTTGGCCTCCTCTTCCGTGCCACCGTATCTCCTTATAGACCACAGTGGAATACATCTTTGAAGAATTTTAAGCTTTCTTTAACATAGATATGATTGGCTACATGCACAGTCCTATACTAGAGTAAAAAATGGTTAAGCAGACTTTCGAAAGGACGCTCCCTTAATTTTTCTACTATATCAGACCATAGACTTCTGAGTATATGTAAAATATTTTTTTACTGAAAAACACACAAGCAATAAAAGTCTTTCTGAAGAAAACATGACGTGAATAAAATTCCTTTAATTAAGGTGGAGCCTCCCGGGCCTAAGGCTCGGGAAATAATTGGAGAAGACGAAAAATACTTAATGCAGTCTTTTATAAGATATTACCCTCTAGTCGCAGCAGAAGCCAGGGGCGCTGTAGTAGTTGATGTAGATGGCAACAAGTACATAGACTTTAACTCAGGACTTGCTGTCATGAGCATAGGCCACTGCCACCCTAAAGTAGTCGAAGCAATTAAAAGACAATCTGAGAAACTGCTCCACTACAGCCTAACAGACTTCTATTATGAGGAACCCGTGAAACTAGCTAGAAAACTGGTAGAGATAGCACCCGGCTCATTTGATAAAAGGGTATTCTTCTGTAATAGCGGCGCTGAGAGTATTGAGGGGGCTCTGAAGACCGCTAGAGGCTACTTTAAGGGCTCCCGTCCCTATATCTTAGCTTATATAGGCTCCTTCCACGGCAGAACTCTTGGCGCATTATCATTAACGTCAAGTAAACCTGTGCAGAGAAGATACTTCTCGCCCATGATCCCATGCGTCGAACATGTACCATATCCTTACTGCTATAGATGCCCTTGGAAGCAGACTTTTCCTGACTGCGGCTACTGGTGCGTAGACTTCATAGAAGAGTGGTACTTCAAGAAATACGTACCTCCCGAAGAAGTTGCCTGCATAGTCTTCGAGCCAATAGCGGGAGAAGGCGGCTACATAGTCCCACCTCCTGAATACTGGAAGAGAATAAGGAAACTGTGTGATAAATATGGAATACTGATGGTAGACGACGAAGTACAGGCGGGAATGGGAAGGACAGGCCGCTGGTTTGCTATCGAACACTGGAATACAGAGCCAGACATAATATGTGTAGCGAAAGCAATAGCGTCAGGTCTTCCCTTAGGAGCCATAATAGGTAGAAAAGAAGTAATGTCGTTACCGAAGGGCTCTCACGCGACAACTTTTGGCGGAAACCCTGTGTCTTGTGCAGCAGCTAACGCTGTAATAGACGTAATAAAGGAAGAAAAACTGCTATCGAGAGCTACACGCCTAGGAGAAAAAATACTGAAATTCTTCGAGGACTTGAAGACTGAGTGCAAGCTCATAGGTGATGTCAGGGGAAAAGGACTAATGATAGGAATAGAGCTAGTCAAAGACCGTAAATCAAAGGAACCGGCTAAAGAGGAACTCCAAAAAATACTTAGAGACTGCTTCAAAAACGGTGTACTAGCTATTGGAGCTGGAATTTCTACACTACGATTAGCGCCTCCGCTGACTATTCCAGAGGACCTACTTGATAGAGGCCTCGAAATAATAGCCAGTATTATCAAGAAATACTCCTAGAGATATTTAATCTTTATAAGCTCTCCCACAGTATTATTCTTGATGTCTTCTCTACCTACTCCCCAGTATATCAGATCACTGAGAAAAAGAGCTGGTTTAACGCAAAAAGAAGTCGCACGCCGGGCCGGCGTCAGCCAGTCACTAATAGCTAGAATAGAGGCCGGCACAGTGGATCCAAGGCTATCCACTTTAAGGAAAATCTTAACAGTACTTGAAGACGCCCTAAAAAAACTTCCAAAAGCGAGGGACGTAATGAAATCTCCTGTCATCACCGTTAACGAAGAAGACCCCGTTAGAAAAGCTGCTCAAATAATGTGGGATAATGGCATATCGCAGATACCTGTAATAGATAAGCATGGAAGAGTAATTGGAACAATTTTTGAAGACAATATAGTGAACTCCTTACTGTCGAACAAGGAATCAACGCTGCAGAAACCTGTCAAAGAAATCATGGGAGCAATGCTCCCGATAGTCTCTCCTAATGAGACACTAGACACAGTGATACAGATGCTGGCTAAAGGCATGCCCGCTGTACTAGTCATGGATGGAGAAAAACTGCTCGGTATAATAACGAAGAGCGATATCATAGCATATCAGATCAGAGAGAAGACAACCACAACTAGTCAAGGGTGATCTCTAGATTTCTAACTCTGTATCTCATATCAAATTTTCCACCAGCCCTATCCAGTAAGCCAGATTTGTAAAACCTCAGTAGATACGTAGCTACGGTATTCAAACCTACATTAACTCCAGCTCTCCTCAGAACCTCACACAAGTCCCTAGAAGAAAACCATACCCCAGATCCAAAGTTCTCAAGAATAGCATCCCATATCAACTCCTTCAGCCTACCTTTTCCACTCCTGAGATCAAGTGAACTACCCCCTTCAGACCCTGAGGACATTATCTTCAAGAGCTCTAGAACCTGCAATACCCTCCTCTCAGAAATATCCCTCCCTTCTAAAGTAATCACTACCTTCTCGCCTGAAGGCAGAGTCTCCTCAATACGAATTTTAGGCATCGCCGTCTCTTCTCCTTCAACAAAATATATAATGATAGCGTTTAAAGTAGAAACACAATATCACTTGAAGAAATGGAAGAGAAGAGCAGAAATATTCAAATAAAAACTATTTCATTTGATATTACAAAAAAGAGATAAATCTACACTAATCTACTGAAAAACAGAGACAGGCTTCGCGAAAAACATTCTCCAGTGGAAACAGAGGGGTTCGACAGAATTCTACCTGTAGTAACAGACATGGCGAGAGGTCAATAAATATCATTAGTAACTGAAGAAAACTCCTAATCTACTAGTAGAAAACTACTTAAGTAGAAGCTCATTCCGCCCCTTGTTTGCTTCAACCATAATTCTTAAGAAGAGTTCACAGAGATCCCTGTCCTTTCCGAATGTTTTACGGAACCCTAGAAAAGCTAAAGCGAAAATTACTTGAAAACGCTTCAGGCTAGGATCTGTCTGAAAAAGCATTGTTTTTTCGAGCTCTAGTAGCTCTCTGCTCATATAGACTCCCATATAGTTACTCAACACTCAAATATTTAGACTACCCGGAAACCCCACTACTTCCTCTGGAAACTACATTTAAAGACACGAAGAAGATAGGTCTGATGAAATTGATTCGTATATCTAATTCTTTCTCAAAAAAGCTTTTAAGTTTTCAACTAATAATAAGATGGGAAACTATATTTTATTCAGTAATTCAATTATAATTAGAAAAACAATACTTTCCACAGGAAATTAAGGGGTGTGAGAGTAAATCGATAGCTTTATTATTATACTGTTTAAGGTATAGCTTAGAGAACAGCGATGATAGGGAACACGGGTTCTGAGATGTGATGAGAGAGGCCAGGTTGAGCATTATGATGAAGATGGGGAAGAGATGATTGATGATTGAACCATCTCACACTGATAGTCTTAAATACTGAGAAAAAGTATGAGTATAGCTAGGTAAAGTGCTTGAGGTGTCGCAGTGAGGAAAGGTATTAGGGCTAAAGGTGTTGTAGTATTTGAGGTCAACAAAGATCACAGTGTCGCATTACTTGAGCTTCGGTCAATAGGATTAAACCCAGTATTTAAGAGAAAGAGAACCACTATGCTGAGAGCAGCGATCAACGCCGTAGTTGAGATAGAAGGATACCTAAAGAGCAAGCTTTCTGATCTAGGGAAAAAGAAAGAGTATGTGATGTTCCTCGGCCACAAGAGGAGACTCCACTTAGTATGTATAATGTATATGAGTAAGAGGTCGCCGTGGAGAGTCAAAAGCGTCGTACTAGTATCTTTTGCTCCCGGAATTCTGAAGAAGATTTCATTCAAATTAGAGAATATGAGCTGGAGAAGAATCCTCCTGTTTGAATACACTAAGCGCTATCTTACTAGGAAATATTATTGACGGGACACTGACTCAGTTACTTCTCTTAAGTGCTTTGCTATAATTTCTAATATCTCGAAAATCCCCCTTACAGTCTTCTTGAAGCGAGGCCCTCTCATAAGCATGTGTGTCATAGTTATATACCATGTTATCTCTGAGGGGTCTTCGTAGAACTTCGCCTCAGCTTTAATCAAATATTCTTTTGAGATTATGAAGGGCAGGAATTCTTCGTGAATAGATTTTAGAATTACATTAAGCTCGGATGGTCTTATATTTTTTATTAATTCGAATAACCTTGTATCACTATTTAGAGTATCTACAAGAATATTGCTTATAGTTATAGAGGAAATTACCTGCCTTAAGTCGTTTAGCTCCTTTCTATTATCGAAGAAGGGTCTTCTTCTGAGGAGGCCTTGGTACATTAAGCTACACTCCATTCCCTTAAGTGTTCTATAAAGCTCTCTGTCTTCATCGCTCTCAATAGACGGAACTATTTTCACTATTCCTAGAAACGAGTGCTTTACGTCTAGGGAGAAAGATATAGGCTGAGACCTTATGTAGATTTCATTTAGAGGAGAGTTCTTCAACCTGACGTAAGCCATGCCTCCCTTAACTTTTCTCTCAAGGACTTTGTCGGCGATGACGTCTACTACCATATTCATGTCTACTCCGATGATCACACTCTAGTATTTCGCGCTGACGAAATATATTTTTCTCAGAGAGAGGTATTCGCGCTGGACGTAGATATGGAGGGTAGTGTACTAAGAAAGGGAGACACATCTATTAGAATTTGTAAAAGCTTTTTTGAAGTAGAAAGTAGGAAGATTAAAGTCTATCCGCTTAAGCCGTATGTAGGACAAATTATCTTAGAGAAGCGGTCGCGCAGGGATCTATGCGATGAGGGTACTTTTGTATTAAATATGGACGAAATAACAGGATATATTGTTGTCAGAGTATATAACAGCCACATAGATTTTTCTCTAATCATATCTTCATTAGATGAAGTTTACTTAGCTGGAGATGTTCTCCCAGCTATAGTTCTTTACGGTAAGCGCGGGGATGAGGTTATTAGGTCTGGGAGAGTAGAGTACCCTAGGAACCTTCACGAGTATCTACTTGGAGAAAATGAGGTAGAAGTTAAGGTTGGTGAGGAGCTTTTCAGTATTGCTTTCAGCAGACTAGTGAACATAGGGAGCTATGATGCACAGGGCGGCATTCAAGGAACAGTGATTCCAGTAATAGCAAAGGTACTTAACCTAAGCAACAAAATAGTTTTAGAATTTATTCCAACAAGAATGGAGAAAATAGAAAAAATGGTATTTAGTTTCAAAATAGTATTCGGGAAATCATCTAGAGTTTTCTGTGAAATGTGTAAGAGACACATTAGGTTAGAGGGGAAACGCTTTTTGAATAGAGTGCAGAGCATGGGGGCGCTGCTATACGTGGGAGAGGTCTTCAAGGAGGCTGGTTCAGAAGACATCATTAGAATGCTTAGAGAGTACTTTTACGCAGTACTTGTAGAGCGAGCTGAAGCGCCTAAGGAGGAAATGGCAGATGTATATGACTTACTCCTAGAAGAAATAGCCGATAGGAGAAGAAAGTCTATTAATGCGCTTCTCGCTTTTTTAGACGCTGACTTCGTCTTAAACAAAGCCCGTAATATCAAAAACTACGCTAAAAGAGCTAGAAGCCTAGCTGAAGAAGTGAAAAGTTTTCTGAAGGAAAGCGGAAGGGCGGGAGTAGACTATGCTTATGCAACATATCTAGCTGGAGGGGAGTGTGAGGAGCCTATTAAGGACTATTTAAGAAAGGTGCTCAGAGACGCGAGGTCTGTGAGAAGTTTAGGGCTAATCAGGGCAGCTAAAGTGCTTAGAGAGGAAATTGACGAAGAGTTTTTTCAAGAAATATTAGAGTTTTACTTATCGGATACAATAGCGAGAATAGAGGCGGGAGGCGGAGAAGAGACCATATTTTTTGAGGGGACTCCATTCATACTATACTCAGAGGAAGCAGTAGTACTCTACGTTGGTAGAACACGGGAAAAGCACTGGTACAGAGTATGGAGCCAGAGCGGGCTCCCCAGGATATACTTCTCTTCGCTCCACCCCTTCAAGAAGGTTGAAGTTAAAGCTGATAAGAAAATAACGGAAATTGAAGGCTGTCAGGGCGCATTTGTAGTTGATATGCACGGAGCTAATTTAAGGGATTTGTACTTAACCCTTAGTAGATACTAAAGCCTTAAATACTCTTCTTTCGCGCCACTTCTTATACTCGTATAATGCTATGTATAGCACTACAATTAGCGCCACTACGGCTAGTACCACACATATGAATTCTACTAGAGAGAGTGCAATCACGTAGCTGAATGCCGAATGAACACTACTAAATGTTGCGGTCACTTGTACGCTATAAATCCTCTGATATTATCCAAATACACTATCCTGTAAAAACCAGCTTTTTTCAGACGGGCCTTTATTCCTCCAACTACCTTGTATCCCACTTTCTCAAACGGCTGTCCTGTGTAGTGGAAGAGGCGGCCTCCACGTTTAAGCAACATGAATAAGTCCCTGTAAAACTCGAGACTGTATAACTCTCCAGCTAAGCCTATTCGAGGGGGATCGTGTATAATGTAGTCGAATGAGCCGGGCCTAAGGCTCTTAACAGCAGTCTCTGCTCTTCCGTGAATAATCGTTATCCTGTGGTCTGAGAGCTTCCAAGACCAAGGGTTAAACTCTGCTAGCTTCAAGACGTTCTCGTCTTTTTCTACAGTAACTACTTCCCTGGCCCGGCGTCTGAGAGCGTGAATAGCGGTATATCCAAGCCCTGTACATACGTCGAGGACTCTGGAGCCGGGCCTAATCCTGAGAGCCCTGATTTTCAGGAATGCGTCGCGCCAAGGAGTTATGTCCTTTATTCTGTGCATGTGTATTCCATCGATCTCTAAGGTGGGAGCTGTTTGAGGAGAAACTGCTCTGAGCTTGTAGTAGTGTTCTCCAGAAAAGAAAGCCAGCTTAATTACTTCTCCAGCTCTGCTTATAGCGAAGACGGATTTCTCATCTAGCTTCATGGTTCTCAGTACGGTTAAGTCTAGCACGCAGTCTCCTATGGTCGCGGTATTACCGCGATAATTGATCTTACACTTCGATATACCTAGATTACAGTGAACTGTCTTGATAGCCTTAGAGGCTATTGCTGAGAGAGTGGCTCCATCCAGTATTAAGTACTCGACTTTAGGTCTAAACAAATAGAGCTTCATCCAGAGCTCAGGGATTCTTCAAGCAAACCTCTACGTGTAAACCTGAGCACCTTATTGGGGTAGACGATTATACCTCTATCTGTGATCTCAAATGGATGTCTTCTCATACTGTGGCTTGTACCGCGCATCTTCCACACAATGAGACTCCTCTTGAGCTCACCCTCTATTTCGTCTAAGTCCAGCCTTATTATACCGTCAGCAGCGTGCTCTACGCCGGGCCCGCCGAAGCCTCTCTCCGTGACAGATACCTGTGAGACCAGTATCGACGTGCAGCCGAGCCCAGAGAGGACTCTTTTCAGAAGCATTACCACTCCCCTCGCGACAGCTGGCTTCGTTATGTAAAGAGTAGTCACCGAGTCTATGACTACGCGCTTTGCCTTAAGGTCTCGCACAGCCTGCCTCAGCACGTCTGTCAGGAGAGTAACGTCATCAGGGTCTCTCACAACATATCTCTCCCTCTTCGCAGCTTCGCCGATTCCTCCAGTGAACGCGTCGACTATAGCGAAAAGACCTTCACTCTCGTATCTTCTAACATCCCATCCGAACTGGCTCATATTTATCCTAATCTGAACAGGGTGCTCCTCTAAGGCGACTAAAACACCAGACTCATTGTTTAAGAGCCCGTAGTAAAGGAACTGCTGCCCGAAGATACTTTTCCCCGTACCCGGGCCGCCGGAGAGAAGCACAACATTTCTCTCAGGGAAACCTCCATGCAGTATTTCATCGAGACCAGGTATACCTGATTTAACCCTTCTAATAGGCATGTTTTTAAAAAGAAGGGGATTTATTTAAGCCTATCTTGGATATCTCAACCAAGCCAGATTTATTACCTAGAATTCCTAAGCCTACTCGTGTCAGAAACCTATGATAAGCTCATAGAAGACGTGATGTCTAAGAAAATATTTGACAGAGTGCAGGTACTCGCGAAGGACTGGCTCGGAGCAAGTATAGTCGCTGGTATCATCGAAGCTGGAGAAGACAAGCCAAACATACTGATCTCTGCCGGAGCTCACGGAGACGAGGCAGCCGGAGTCCACGCAGCCGTGAAAATAGCGGAGTCTCTGCCAGTCTCAGCAAACCTCTACGTAGTGCTATGCAGAGATCCGACGGGAAACAATCCCCTCTCGCTAACTCTGTCTAAAATGTTTGAGATAAAGGCAGAAATATCGGGCCCAGAGGACATACACGCACTAGTCTCGGAATACGGAGAACACTTAGAGACGAAGAGCCTCAGGATAGGAGTATTCAGGAACGTGTGCGTAGTATATCCTAGAGGCGCGGCCGAACTTGAGACACTGGAGATATCAGAGGAGCTGGAGAAAGAACTTAAGCTGAGCGAGGAGCTCCGCGAAGTACTCGATAGAAAGAGAATCCTAGTACCCTTGTGTAAAGAGCGTCCCGGCACACCTCCATACAGCAAAGTAAGGACATTCTATGCCGTAGGAGACAAACTAGTATGCTACGACTACTTTGGAGAGGAAAACGACCTTCCGGAAGTACTCGCTATGAAAAAGTTCCTCAATAAAATTAAACCCATACTGACACTAGATCTTCACGAAGGGCCCTCTGGGAAGTTCTGTGTAATAGTCCCAGGAGCTGCGGACGAAGCATACTCCGACGTAGTTTTCACAACTATTCAACAAGTAGAGAAACATGCAGCAGAGTGCCTATCAGCAGAGGAGATCAAGAAGGTGATGATAGATCACGGCTTATCTGTCTCGAAGACTCTAGGGAAAGGCATAGGAGTAATCGAGAGACGCGAAAACTTAGTGACTCTAGCACGGGAGTACGGGGTTTCACTTATGTTATGGACAGGATTCTACGAAGACTTCGAGAAAAGAGTAGAAACACTGATAGTGGCAGCCCACTCAGCAGCATATATATTCGCCGCGCTCCACGGCCTCTGAAACCTAGCCATATTTAAACGCACATATCTCGTAAAGAGGACACGGGCCCTTAATACTGCGACAGGTTCTTTTGAAGCACCAGTGACGGGAGACCTCAGTCAGATAATAGGCTTTCCAGAGGTCCCTAGACATCACAGTGCTTAAAAGGTTGAGAGAGGTCTCATATATTCTGCGAGTAGTACGGTACGCTGAAACCACTTTAGCCGAGAGAAGACCAGTCATGAGCAAGGGCTTAACAATACTCCAGCTCACCGGAAGGAAACTTCTCTTACACCGTATTATCTCTAAGATATCACATGATAAGAACAGAAACATGTCAGCAGAAAACCGGCCTACACCAGGTAGACACTGGAGACCTACTAGAAGAGAGTCTTCGTCAAAGATCCTCCTCCTGTAGAGATAGAGGAGAACCCCGAGGCTCTTATAGTTTTCAATAGCGTGAGCAGCCTTAAAGAGAATATATCGAGAAAATTCCTCAGAAAACTTCTCTACAGGAACTACTTTTAAGAAGTCTATCTCAGAGAGAAAATCCCCGAAAATTCTAATAGACTTAGAAATATTGTAGACGACTCTCCTACCCACGCCTCTGGAGAGTAGAAGATCTCTCAAACACGATAAAAACTCATCGACATCATGTAGCATGTTAGAATACCTCATCCTATCAGCAGCCTTCTCAAAAACCTCATATGCATCAACAGCCGGGCCTAGCTGAAAGAGAACAGAAAGCGCAAACACCCTGAAGAGAGTTTCCTTAGTACTCTCCGGGAAAATAACATAGCAGTGCCTCAGTAATCCTAGAAGCTTCTCCCTTAGTCTACCATGACTAGAGCTTACGACTCTCCTCAGCCTGACAAGTCTTGAAAGGAGACCCTCAAGTTCCTCTAAAACAAGCGGCCTCAGCTTCTCTAACTCAAGCATCGCGGACAAGATAAGAAAGGTACATGCAGGACTAGACCGCCGCTTACCCCAACCCCCCTCCCTACACTGAATGCTAGCTAAGTACTCGAGCGCAGGAGACAAGTACTTTACGTCAACTTTAGCCAAGGCCAGTAGCCCTAAAGCCCGCTCTAGCTGTGTAACGCGAGGAGAAGAACTAGCTAAAATTTTCTTTAGACCGCGGAGGGCCTTGGCTCTAGCGTCTAGGCTCTCTCCAAAAAATATTAGCAAGAGAGATGTTATCAACACACTGGGAGTACCCTGAGAAAACCAAGTCCCTGAACTATCCTGTATAGAAGAGACCGCAGACAGAAACTTCTCTACAGCCACCTTTCTTCCAAACCGCCTGAGAGAGAGCGCGGCCATAATGCTTGAAACAAATTCCGTAGCAGTGTAATCCCTGGGGCTGAGGAAGTCTTCAAACAGTGATAGCTGAAGAGGATCATCCCTCCAGAAGCCATAAGCAGACAGCGATCTCTCCAGATAATCAGCAGCCTTTTCAGCAGGCCCGCTTAAGTGCGAAATACATAGTAGAGCCTTCGCTGTAGCCATAGTACTTTCCCCATGTACCTTACTCCAGCCTGAAGGAAAAGCGCCGCTGAGCAGCTGAAGCTCTAAAAGGTCTCTAATAGCGCCAGACAAGCAGCTACAGTCAGAAAGACCTGCTAGGCCTAAGAAGGGGAGCTTGAAGTAGGGGAGGCACCCGAGGAGATACCGCACTGCAGCCCTAATAGTGCTGTGTGTCATCAGACAGGCTCACCTAGAGAGAGCTCGCTATATAAAGTTTATCTACTATCCCTCGGTAGAAGGTATCGAGGATTATGATAGTAGCAGTAGCACACGAGGCTCCACTACCCCCTACCTCGTGTCGCCGGCTCCTCGAGGCGATTAAGAGGAAGAGGCATCGCGGAGTGTATATTTCGCTGCCGAGGCTGGGAAGCTGGATATCCGAGGACCCTGTGTTCACTTACGGAACAAGGAGGCTTGAACTAGACGCAGTCCTCCTCAGGTCTTTAGGACTAACAGTCAGCGTAGAGCAGCTACTAGCCAGAATAGCACATTTTACTTACATGGAGCTCTGCGGAACACTCGTAGTAAATTCGCCAAAAGCTCTCCTCACAACACGAAACAAGTACCTAACGCTAGCTATACTGAAGAGAAGAGGCCTCCCCGTCCCAAAGACATTTGTGACTGAGCATCTAGGAGCAGCCTACTACGCAGCTAAAGAGCTCAAAGAAATAGTAGTAAAGCCTATAGTCGGGTCAAGGGGCTACGGCTCAGTCAAGATCAACGACCCCGATATAGCCTTCGAGGTATTCAAAACACTCCTCTGCTTCAAGAAGCCGCTCTACATACAGAAGTACATGGAGAAGCCGAACAGAGACATAAGAGCGTTTATCATAGGAGGCAGCGTAGCGGCAGCGATGTACAGATACGCAGCGCCAGGATGCTGGAAAACAAACATAGCTCAAGGAGGAAGAGGAGAGAAGTGTAGCTTACCCGAGGAGTACGCAGAGATAGCTATCAAGGCAGCAGAGTACCTCGAGCTAGACTACGCAGGAGTAGATATAATCGAGACCAGAGACGGGCCTCTCATAGTAGAGGTCAACGGAAGCCCAGACTTCAAGGAGCTCTGCAGAGTAACAGGCGTAGACATCCCTCTCCTAATAGTAAACTATATTGAGGAGAAGGCGAGAAAATAGTATGCCCGGAGACAGCTACTGGAGAATAAAGTGCCAGAAGTGCGGAGAAGAGAAGAAGCTGAGAGTAGGATACGATATAAGAGACTTCAAGCAGCTCTACCTTTACTGCAGTAAGTGCAAGAAGAATACTTTTCACATAATACTAGAATACGTGAGAAGCTAGCAAGTCAGAGCGTGGGTTTCTAATCACCAGTCATCACTTAAGACCCTCATCACGTAGCCACAGAAACTAGCCTAAAGCCAAGCTATATCTCTTTCCCTCAGGGCAGGCCTCCTGCCAAGAGAGGACTGAAGGAGATATATGAGCTTCTCAAGCCTCTTAATAGAAACACTTATTTTCTCAAGCTCGCTCTGAAGCTCCACTAGCTTAGTACTCCTCTTCAAATCCCTCCTCTCCCCAAAAGACCTCTGGCGGAGAAGCTCCTTAACGTACTCTGAGTCCAAGCTCTGCGCTAAAAACCGCCTATACTCTCGTAAAATCTCTAGCAGGCTCTCTGCGTGAGGCAGTATCTTAACTGTCTCAAGCTGGAGCTTAAGGTAAGCCTCATCCAGAGCCCCCATGATCTTCTTAGTAAAAACCTCGTCTATTTCACCCTGCCTATACCTACACGAGACCTCCTTCTTAGCGCGGAGTATCCTCCTCCTCTTCTCTACTAGCGACTCAAGAGCCTCCATCAACTTATCTAAATCGTCTTCAGGAGGACGAGGTCTCCCGGAGACAGAAGAACCAGTCTCCCTAGTCTCAGGGGAGCAGGCCTCCCCGAGCTCTGGCTGCAGCAGGAGCCCCTTCTTCAAGTCTACGACCACATTCTCTGCCGAATACTCTCTTACACTCTCTTTTTCCTCAATAGCTATCTTCTTCACCCTCTTGCTTTTCTTATCCACAACTATCTTCACAACCGGCCCTAGAAGCCTCCCGGCCCTATCATAGAGCATAAGCCCCTTTTTCTTAAACCGTTTCTTAATTAAAGACTCCACCTCCTTCTTCGTAAACGTGTTAAGCCTCCTAGGACACACAGCTCTTTTCTCATCACAAATATTAAGGAGTAGTACTCGTCCCCTAGACCACAGTCCCCCAGTATTTCCCCCATATTACTCAGATATTTTTAAAGCATAATCACAAGTCGGGAACAGAGGACAATGATCACAGAGCGGAGTCCGCCTACAGTACTTCATTCCCACGAGCTTAAGCGAGTAAACAGCCGAAGGGTCTTCAGGAAACATAATCTTAGACACTTCCTGAAACTCACGGTACCTAGAGGACAGGAAGTTAGGATTAGTTGGAAGACTAGGCACTAGGCCTACTCTCACAGCGGGACGAGAGACCTGTGGTTCCACGGGAACATGAAGCGATGAAAAGTACTGTGAAGACCCTAGAATCACCTTGACTAAGTAGTAGAGAAACAGGTTCGCCAGCCTCTGTTCTACGCCGGGCAGAGAGAGCACACTCAACCTCAAAATCTCTACAGGTTCTCCTAAAGAAACACTCTTCAGCAACATCCCGACGATAGCAGACTTCTTCTCTAGCTCCACTGGAGAGTAGAGCTCACCCACCCTGCTCATGACTGCAGTGCACAGCTTCTCCGCGAAGTCCTCCAGGCCCTCAACCCCCGTGAACACTACTTCAGCGACAAGAGCCACTGCTCGAGCCAGCCTAGCCTTAGCTAAGTCATCGAGCCTCGAAATCCACTTAAGCGAGTCAAAAGAAACCTCCACCTCCTCGGGAAGAACATAGTAGCTAGCACGGTCCTCAGGATCTCCCAGAACATCGACTAAAGCCATATACTCTCTCACAACACTTCTCGTAGTCATCCTAAACCTAGGAGAAAAAGAGTCCACTAAACTGAACACAAACACCGGCAACACGAGCCTCGAGAACCCCCGTGTAGCCGATATACCGACCTTAGACAATCTCTTAGAAAAATACTTCAAAGCAGAACCGTCGAGCTCACTTAACACAGCCACTAGAGAATCATATGCTCCGCTGAGCCTATCCCTCTCAATCCTGCTGAGTCTGTCGCGGACAGCTGAAAACATGTCTTACTGACTAGTACCTCAGACTCCATAATATTTCTGCCGACCACACCTTTTTATACAGCGTCTCTAAGAAAACCCGAGGATGAGGTCCTGCGGACCTGAAGAATGATGACAAGCCTTCGACGCTGAGCTCAGAACAGGAGCCTCTTTCACCACTCAACGCGCGAAAATCTCTTCATCGCCACTAAATCTCCTCCCAGAGAGCCTAATATTCTTTATAGTCCAAAAGCCTAGCGTTAAGTTTAAAGACACGTGTGCGTAATAAGCCCCGCAGAACCTTATGCAGAGTGGAACAGAAATGTTCCAGGAGTGGTTTGCCTGGATCATAATTCTCATGCTCTTCGCCTACCTCAGCAGAGAACTAGAGATCTGGAAAATAGTCAAAGAAATAGAGATGTACTTAGGAATCCTGAGAAAGATCTCTGAGAAAGCAGTCATGACAGCTATAAAAGCCTTCAGAGAAGTAGCGACGTCAAGCGGAAGCACAGTAGACCTAAAAGTTCTAGAAAACAGAGTAAAAGACCTCATAGAGGCAGTCGTCATAGAGCCAGAGAGCAGAGATCCATTCAGAGTAGTCAGCAAGCTCAAACACATAGTGACTGTAGCAGACGAGAGCATGACAGAGGAAGTACTGAGACTAATCCCCCGCGCCTCAGCAGTAGACGTAGAGAGGCTAAAAAGCCTAGTAGGAGTCGCACATGCCTTAGTGTACACCTACAAGTACATCGACCACTTCTACAGACTCGGCAAAAGATTCAAGAGCACCTGGCTCCTCCTCCAGCTACAAGCACTCCTACCCTTCATTCACGAAGAAATACGGGCACTAGAAAGCGGAATAAAGGCACTCGAGAAAAACATACCCATAGGAGACAGCGTAGGACCCCTCGTGGCCGCGAAATTCATACTGTCAGCAGACAACCACGGGCCAGCCATGGAAATAGCTAAAGAAACACTCCTCGTAGAAACCACATTCAGCGGAAGAAAAGTACTCGTAATCAAAGCCAGAGGACCCATGAGCTCCACAGGAAGACTCGACGACGCAGTAGAACGAGTAGTCAAGAAGTACGGAAAACTATCACTAGCAATATTCGTAGACGCAGCAATGAAATTCGAGGGAGAAAAATCAGGCTCAGTAATAGAGGGAGTAGGAGTAGCCATAGGAGGGCTCGGAATAGAGAAATTCAACATCGAGGAACTAGTCTCACGCTTCAACCTCCCAATATACTCAGTACTCATAAAAATGTCAGGCGCCGAAGCCCTATCCGTAATAACAAAAGACATACTAGAGGGAGTCAAAAAAGCATTAGAAAAAGTCAAAAACATAATCCTTGAAAGAACACCCAAAGGAAGCACGGTACTTCTCGTAGGAGTCGGCAACACAATAGGAGTATTCCCCTAACACCACAAACGGTGCTGACAACTTAAGGTTTTGGCGGGGGCGGCTCTCTAGTATAATGGCATGCGCAGAACAGCACTCATGCTTCGAGAGCGGACCCCCGATAGAAATAGTTCTCTACGCAATATATCTTTATCTCTCAGGCCTAAGCTTAAGGCAAACAGCAAGAACACTAGCATCAATAGGCGTGAAAAGAAGCCGTGAAGCAGTTAGAAAATAGGTACATAAATTCAGCAAACTAGCCATAAAACACATTAGCCGAGAAAAAGCTAGTATAGCAGTAGTAGACGAGACAGCAGTCAACGTCGGCGGTAGGCGAGTATAGCTCTGGGTTGCAGTAGAACCCGAGCGAAGAATACTCATAGCCCTATACCTCAGTGAAACAAGAAACATCCTCATAGCATACAGCTTCCTAAGCATGCTTAAGAAGCGAGGAGTAAAACACGTGATTACTGATGGCGCTAAATGGTATTTTACTGCTGCTCGCTGGGCTAGACTCAAGCACAGTATTGTGTGTGGTGGTGTTCGAAGCTGTGTTGAGCGCTTTATATGCGCGATTAAAGATAGGTTGAGGGGCTTTGATGCTTATTTTCCTTCGCCTCGCAAGCTTCTAGACTCTGCTCTCAGGCTAGTTTATGCTTGGGCATGTTTCTACAACTATGCTAGAGTGTATTTGAGTTTGGTGAGCCTCTATGCCCAATGCCTGGAAGCACCGAGCTAGAAAGACTAAAAACATTAGTAACAAGAGGTGATTAAGTTGTCAGCACCCCACAAACACTAGCAAAAATTAAATACCTCGAAAAACCTCTCTCAACAGTGTCTTCAGAAGAACTCAAGAAAATAAAACGCCAGAGAATAATATCATCCCTAGTCATACTCCTACTATCCACACTAATAGCAGTCTTCTCCATAAACACAGCAACAGAAACAGGCGAAAAAATAGGATACACACTAGCAGGAGTCTCCACAATACTAGCAGCATTCGCAGCACTATCCCTCTACCGAACACTCAAAATAAAAATCCCCGAATCAAAAATCTACACCATAGTCAAGTGCACAGCATGCGGATACGAAACCAAAAGACCATACAAAAACGGAGACTACGTACACAAAAAAGAAGGAAAATGCCCCACATGCGGAAAACAAACAATAATAGACGCAATATATCAAGAAATAACCTTCAAATAACCATAAACCTCCACCCTAAACCCACCTCCAATAAACCTAAAAACCCTAGCCCACAACCCCCCCTTCTCAACATCAACAACCACAAAAGACGGAGCAGACTCTCCGCAGACGCCTGAAGAAACACCAGTAGCCGAACCCGGATTAACAAAACAGATGTTCTTCTCACCCACACGCACAGAATAAAAATAAGGCTCATGAACATGACCCAAAACAACAACATCAGCAACTCCAGCCCAAAAACGCCGACAAAGAAAAACAGGACTATGAACAACCCCCTCACCGTGAACAACCTGAAACATAAGCCCCCCAACCTCAACAAACTCACACCGCGGCAAATAAAAACAATCAGCCTCCCCCCTCACAGCCACCAAAGGACCCAGCCCCTCAACCACACAAAAAACCTCCTCATCAGTAAAATCACCAGTACACAAAACAAGATCAGGACGAAGACCCCTAACAGCCCTCAAAACCACCCCAGGAACACGAGGCCTCCTCCAAGGCACATGAAAATCACCAATAACTAAAACACGCACCACACCAACACCCCCAACAATTTTTACACTCAACAAAACAACACAAGAAACGTTTTAAATCTTTCCACACAAAAAATAGGTAAAAACAAAACAAAAAACAAGCCAATAACTATTCTTTTACCAAATACCCCGCTATGTTTACTTTACACCCTTCCTGAAGTATGCACCACACTTGGGGCACTTAAAGAGACCCACTGTGACAGGTTTCCTACCCCTTGGAGCAAGCTGCCATGTCTTTAGGGGTTTTTCTACATCTGCTCCACACTTAGGACATTTGTACATTTTACCACCATAACTTTTTACACCATCAACATATATATTCCTTTTCATCCGATGACATCCAAGCTAAAATACACACAAAACAAACAAAAAGAGATAAAACCAAGTTGATCTAATCTCACATAAAAAGAATTTTCTTTTCCAAATCAAATACGTAAAACGCCATGTAAATCCAGCCACAAAGAAAAAGCCTCAACACAAAAACCAAAAATAAAACACTTCTCTGAAATCTTTTCCAAGCCAAAAACACTAAAATATTCTCTTTTCCATAATAAAATAAAAAACAATTATCTTTTCCTAATAAAACACATAAATAAACCGAAGTAAACACCAAGAACACTTTAAATAATATCAACGGCGAGCCCAGCTCCTAGGTTAAATTAAAAGAAACAATTATAGCCAAAGCCAGCAGCCTAACCACCGTGAAACTAACACTAATATTAGCAGAAGCAGGCCTCGAACTCATACCCCCAAAACTCTACAAACACCCATGCGTAAGAAAATGGGCATCCAAAAGAGGAAAACCACCACATAAATGCATACTAGATATAAGCTTCCACTACCCAGCCATGAAAAACCTCAAAGACTGGTGGAAAAGAGGAAGACCAGACATACTCCACATATGCCTCCTAGAAGCACTAGAATCCCCACTCAACAGAAAAAACCTACTCAAAGTATACGCCCACACCTACACTGGAAAAATAATAAAATTCAGAGAAGACGTCAGAATTCCCAAAAACTACCTCCGCTTCATAGGACTAATGGAACAACTTCTCACAGAAAACAAAGTACCACCAGACAGCGAAACCCCTCTAATAGAAATAGAAAACACCACACTAAGAGCCCTAACAAGCAAATGCAGTTACACCTACCTAATGGACGAAACAGGAATAAAAACAAACACACTAACACTCGCAGACCAAATACTAAAACACGAAAACCCATGCATAATAATAGGATGCTTCCAATCAGGCAGCTTCTCACCAGACACATACATGCTCGCAAACGAAAGAATAAAAATATTCGACCAACCACTACCCGCATGGACAGTAACATCACGCATATTCACAGCAATAGAAATTAAGCTAAACTTACTCTAACAAAACGTGGAAATTCTACTACAAGACCACAAGAAAAAAACATACGAAATAAAAATAGACACAACAGAAGACCTACTCTTCCTAGCCCTATTCATAGAACCACAAGACACAGTATACGCCTGGACAACAAGACAACTAAAATACACAAGAGGACTCAAAACAGAAAAAGGAGAAAGAGTAAAAGTCTACATGGGAATAAAAGTCACCAAAATAGAATACGACGACTTCAGAGAAGCACTAAGAATACACGGAACAGTAACACAAGCACCAGACTACCTAGAAGCACAAGGAACACACCACACAATAACAATAACAACAGGAAACACAATAAAAATAATAAAAAACAAAATATACAAATACCAAACAGACCTAATAAACTATTTCCAAAAAACACAAATAAAAATAGCAATAATAAGCATAGGAACACAAGAAATAACAGTAGCAGAGCTAACACTAGCAGGAATAAAAATAAAATACACAATAAAACCCAACACACCAAAAACACAAAAAGAAACATCACTAACCCAAATATACACAAACATACTAAAAGAACTAAAAAACAAAATCCAAGCATTCCACGACAAATACAGCTATATAATAATACTAGTAGACCCAATAATACAAACAGCCACACAAACATACCTACAACAAATACAAAAAGAATACAGCAAAAGAATAACAATACAAAAAGTATCCGAAGGAGGAATCGCAGGAATATACGAGTTCACAAGAAGCAGCAAATTCAAAAAAATGCTAAGCACAACAAGACTATACCTAGAAGAACAAATAACAGAAAAAATATTCACAACACTAGTAAACAAACCAGAAAAAATAGCCATAGGAATAGCCGAAGTCAAGAAAGCAGCAGAGCTAGGAGCCATAGACACACTAATAGTACTAAAAGACACACTAATACACATAGACGAATTAAAAGAAATAATAAAAAACGTAGAAAAATACAGCGGAAGAACAGTAATCCTAATAGCAAGAGGAGAAGGATACGAAAAAATAAAAGCACTAGGAGGAACCGTAGCCCTCCTAAGATACCCTATAACCCAACCTCCTTAAAAACACCTCAACAGACACACCCGGAGGAACCTTCCTCCTAAAAAACAGCCCACACCTACCAACCCTAATACGCTTCTCAAAAACCCTCCTCCTCTCCAAAACAGTAGACAAAGAAATTTCCAAAACCTTACACACATAAGACTCACGCCCCAAAGCAGGAACTTCCCTATGACCCCAAGGCATAGGAACAATAAGCACAAACCGCTTATCAACACCAGGAACACGAACCCCCCTCTCAACCCCCTCAAGCCCAACACACCCAGCAAACCTATAAAACTCCTCCTCACTCCTAGACAAAGGCTCCAAAGCCACATGAACAAACACACCACCACAAAGCTCAAAAACAGCCTTAAGCGCGTGACGAGGAGTAGCCCTAACAACCTCCCTTCCAACAACCTCCCCCTCGGGCAAAAGACTCTCCACCAAAGACACAGAACCCTCCTCAACAAAAATATCCACATCACTCCCCTCAGAAACATCACCCCTAGCAACACTACCATAAACAAAACATCTCAAACTACACCCAGCCAAAAGCCGCATATAAAACAAAGCACGTTCCCTCAAACACCTAAACAAAGCCCACCGCTCCTCAGAGTAAACAACATCAATCTCCTCAGCCCTACGATCAACCCTACACCCCATACTACTCCTCACGACCAACAAGCCTCCTAATCCTCTCCAAAGCCTCCAAATAAGTAACAGCAAGCTCACCAAGAGCCCTCTCCTCCTCAACAGAAGAAGCAGACAAAAGCCTACTACTCACAACCCTAAGCCTCTCACAAATACTCCTCTGAAGATCAAGCACAGTCACATCAACCAAAACCCTAGCCTCATCCACCTCATCCCTAACCAAAAACACACTCCTACCACACTTAGGACAAACAACACGCCCACCCCTAAGCCTAAACAAAGGAACCCTACACACAGGACAAAGCTCACTCAACATCGAAGCCCCACTCTTAAGCAACTCACTCATACGCTTAACCAACTCCTCCCTCCCAGACACAAAATAACCCACAAAAACACAGTAATAAACCTAAAGGTGGGCCCGCCGGGATTCGAACCCGGGACCTCCCGGTTATCAGCCGGGCGCTCCAACCAGGCTAAGCTACGGGCCCAAAACACTACTAACACACACACCTAAAAGCTTTTCCACAAACCAACCCACAAAACCCAAACACATACCTAGAAAACACAACATTATCAAAGTAGAAAAGATTATAAATATCCTCAACGCAGACATATCTGGCTCCCCCGCAGCTTCCGGCGGCTCACCCCGACACCACGGGGAAAACCCCTAAGGATGAAGGGTTGGCCTCCAGCTGCGGGAACACCTCCTCATGAAGCTCCGAGCAAACCAGGGGCAACCCCTGGAAGCTCGGAGCAGATAGAGGCCCGGTGGACCGCAAAATCCCCGCCCAGCCACGGCCTTGCGGCCGTGACTCCGGTTGATCCTGCCGGACCCGACCGCTATCGGGGTGGGGCTAAGCCATGCTAGTCGGCGCCCCGGGCCACGGCGGGGCGCGGCGCATAGCTCAGTAGCACGTGGCTAACCTACCCTCGGGACGGGGACAACCCCGGGAAACTGGGGCTGATCCCCGATAGGTGGAGACACCTGGAATGGGTCTCCACCGAAAGGGATGCAGTGCCATGC